>Ga0209703_1000067_pt1 | contig 24173 bp, 25 predicted proteins | sample PPLLak12cMay2015_2_FD_187256 | JGI IMG/M metagenome (GOLD analysis project Ga0209703, IMG submission 187256) | Freshwater sediment microbial communities from Prairie Pothole Lake near Jamestown, North Dakota, USA - PPLs Lake P8 Core (1) Depth... | ecosystem: Environmental > Aquatic > Freshwater...
AGTGGCCGTCTCCGGGGTATGACGGGAGGGGCACGACGCGTTCCGGGGCTCCCCCCGGCCGGAGGGCATCCGTGCGCGGAGAGGGGAACACCCGGACATCGTGAGGATGGACAGACCACTGCTCACAGCCAGCTTCGTCGCCGATAGCTCCGCCCCGGCCGAGGCCCGGCGTCTCGTCTGGGCGCTCGACGTCCCCGACGAGGACCGCCTCGAGGACGCCGTCCTGCTCACGAGCGAGATCGTCTCGAACGCCGTGAAGCATCCGCGGCCGGACGACGTGGCGCAGGTGATGCTCTTGGCGGTCCGCCGCGGCAACGTCCTGCGCGTCGAGGTGGCGAACCGTCGGGATCCGCGGGGGATCGGGGCGCAGGGCGAGCGGCCGGGCTGGGATCTCCAACGTGCCGAGCCCGCCGGCCCGTCGGGGTGGGGGCTGCAGCTGGTCGACCGACTGGCCGCCCGATGGGGGACCGTCCACGAGCCGAGCCGGACCATCGTGTGGTTCGAGGTCGCGCTCGGCCCCGGGGACGGCTAGTTCCCCTCCCACTCGCCCGGCCAGGCACGATCCAGCCACTCCCCGTGGAGCGACTCGTGCAGGTATCCGCGGATCTGCCACAGCGGCGTGTCGGCCGAGGAGATCCGGCCGAGGAAGCGCCGACCGTCCTCACCCTCGAACTCCGCCACCAGCGTCCAACCGAGGCAGGTCGCGTCCGGCGTGGGTCCGTGCCGCTGGATCACCCGATGGATCTCGAACTGCTCCTCCGCCATCGCGTCGTCCGTCACGTCGACCATGCCGTCAGCTTTACCCAGGCGACGGCCCCCGTATCCATGCGCGCGTGGTCCCGGGTCCTCCCCGACGCGTCTAGACTCGCGCCCGATGCGACGGGCGCCGAGGCTGCGCGGAGGGCTCGGCGTTCGCGTGCCGAGCCTGTTCGTTGGGCTTGTGCTCGTCGCCGTCGCGATCGTCGCCCTGCTGGAGTCCGGTCTCGGTCTGGCGCCGTGGGACGTCTTCCACCTGGGCGTCGCCGAGCACAGCCCGCTCACGCTCGGCACCGCGACGATCGTCGTCGGTCTGGCGGTGCTGATCGTCGCGTGGGTCCTCGGGCAGACGCCCGGGTTCGGGACCGTCGCGAATGCGATCGTCATCGGCATCGTCGTGGACGCGCTCCTGGCCGCCGCGTGGGTGACCGAGCTGTCGGAGACGGGGCTCGGGTGGCGGATGGGTCTGCTGGCGCTGGGTGTGGTGGTGTTCGGTCTGGGCATCGCGATCTACATCGCTGCCGGCCTGGGCGCGGGGCCGAGGGACTCGCTCATGCTGGTCCTGTCCAGGCGCACCGGGGTCCGGTTCGCGATCGTCCGGGTCGGTCTCGAGATGGTCGCGCTCGTGGCCGGCTGGGCCCTGGGCGGGACCGTGGGGATCGGGACCCTCGCGATCGCGCTCCTCCTCGGCCCCTCGGTCGAAGCCTCGTTCTGGCTGCTCACGCATCTCGGTCTGACGACGCCGCGGTCGACCGAGGAGGTCGCGCTCGTCCCGTAGTCCGACTACTCGGGATCGCCCACGCGCGGCTCGGACGCGAAGCCGACCTCGACGTGGGTCTCGTCGCAGAACGGCTTCGTCTTCGAGCGACCGCACCGGCAGAGCTTGATCCGCTCACCGTGCTTGTCGACCTTCCGGTGCTCGGCGAGGTCGTACGCGTTGCCGTCCACGTCGAGCACGCGCACCGGGCCGTAAACCTTCAGCGAGCCGTTGGGCCGCACGTGGATCTCGACGACGGGCTCCTCGCTCATGCCGCCGATGGTACCGGCCGACGCGTGGGAGGCGTCGGTCCTCGACCGCCGATTGACGGTCCGACCCGCTGGTGCCACGCTCGGGCCGGAGGTGGGCGTTGGCCTCACCGCAGCGGTCCGGGACAGCCAGGTTGTCGAGGAAGCGCCCGTTCGTCCTGCGCAGGGTGCCCATCTTCCCCTGGGTACTTCCGGAACCCGAAGGGTCTTCCCTCGGCTGGGTGCGGGCCGGTATCCTGTTTGACTCGCGGTTCAAACACGGAGGCTGCAGTGCTCGAGCAACGCATGCGGGACCAGGCGCAGGCCTGGCGGCCGAGGCCCACCCTGGCCGGACGCGACTACTGGGACGAGGCCGTCTGGCGGGAGGAGAAGGATCGGATCTGGCACGCGACGTGGGTGTGCGTCGGTCGCGCCGAGGAGGTCGAGAGCCCGGGTGACTACCGGACGCACGACGTTGCCGGCGAGTCGATCTTCGTGACGCGGAACGCCGACGGCGAGCTCCGCGGGTTCTTCAACGTGTGCTCGCACCGCGGGACGAAGTTCGTGGACGACGGCGCCGGCTCGGTGAAGAAGGTCTTCAAGTGCCCGTACCACGCGTGGACGTACGACCTGGACGGGCGGCTCGTCGGCACGCCGAACGTGGATCAGGACGAGTTCTTCGACCGGACGAGCTACCCACTGCATCGGATCCACCTGGACACGTACGCCGGGTTCCTGTTCGTGAACCTCTCGGCCGACGAGCCGATGCCGCTCCGCGAGTTCCTCACCCACGGTGTCGAGTCGCTCACCGACTACGACCGCTTCGGGATGGCGGACCTGCGGATCGGGCACCGCATCGTCTACGAGGTGGAGGCGAACTGGAAGATCGTCGTCGAGAACTACAACGAGTGCCTCCACTGCCCCTCGGTGCATCCCGAGCTCGTGCAGATCGTCCCGCTGTTCCGGTTCGGGGAGGTCTGGGACGAGGAGATCCCCGACGACGGCCTGCAGATGGTCGAGGGCGCCACGAGCTTCAACCCCACCGGGAAGAGCACGCTGCCGCGGCTGCCGGGGATCCACGACGAGGACGCGAGCCGCTACTACGGGATGTATCAGTTCCCGAACCTCGCGGTGGACATGCACCCGGATGCGGTGCAGTACTACATCCTCGTGCCGCGGAGCCCGAGCCACACCACGGTCATCAGCGACTACCTGTTCCTGCCCGAGACGATCGCCGAGCGCGACGTGAGCAAGGAGCCGTTCGTCGAGTTCTGGGACCTCATCTCCTGGCAGGACTGGGCCGTGTGCGAACGCGCGCAGATCGGCGTGTCGTCGAAGGCCTACACCACGGGCGTCTACCCCCGGAAGGACCGGTTCCTGTACTGGTTCAACGAGGAGTACCGCGGCTGGATGGGCCGCGAGCCCCTCGGCTGACGATCGTCCCGAGACCCCGGGCTCGGATGCGCGGTCGGGGAACTTGCGTCCGGACGGCGCCCCGGTCAGAGTGACGGTTCAGCCGGCGCGGGGAGGGGCGAGATGGCCGACGAACCAGGCCCGTTCGACTACACCGGGTTGCACGCGTTCGTGTTCGTGGATCACGTGCCCGAGACCGACTCGCCGATCGGGGTCGTGAACCGCCTGCGGAACGAGCTGAAGGCCCCACCCGAGGGACCGGTGATGTTCGCCGGCGACGCTGTCGGTCCGTATCTGGCGTTCGCGCACCTTCGCGTCGAGGAGGGCGATCTGTCGGGGCTGCTCGACCTCATCAACGGACCGCTGCGGGAGCAGGGTGTCCGCTGCAAGTACGCGGTTGAAACGGGCGTCTACAAGAAGGGCGAGCGTGTGATCGGGACCAAGCGCGGCACACCCGAGATCATCGCGCTCGTCTCCATCGTCGTGAAGCGGGGCATGATCGAAAGCGTGCTCGAGAAGCTCGGGGACCTCGACGCGTTCCGAGGAGCGTCGATCGTGACCGGGGACTTCGACATCCTGCTCCAGCTCGGTGGTGAACGCCTCGAGGACGTCCTGGGGGTCGGGATGGGGCAGCTGCAGCAGATCGAGGGGATCGTACGCACGTCGACCGCCCTGCTCGACGGGACGCGCTGACGCCGCCGTCTCAACCGCCGAGGTCGGTCACGGCGCCCTTGCGCCGGTAGAGCTCGGCGGCCTCCGCGCGCGCCTCGGCGGCGTCGGGTCGGCCGAGCGCGGTGAGGACCTGGGCCACCTCCTCCTGCGTCTCGGCGCGCAGGAGGAGCCAGTCGGTCGAGTCCGCCATGTCGGTCGCCTCGCGCGCGAGCCGGAGCGCGAGGTCGGCGTCGCCACGACGTGCTGCCGCGCGCGCCCGCACGGAGCGCCAGACCACCTGGGTCTCGAGGTCCTCGCGCGAGCCCTCGCGCTCCACGTCGGCGGCGATCGCGTCGGCCTCCTCGTCCGCGCCGGCGTCGAGCAGCGCGCTCGCGAGCCCGATCGAGGCGAGCCGCGCGTTCACCTCGTCCCGCTGCTCGAGGTATGCGGCGTGCACGGTCCGATGGAGCCGGACGGCCCCCTCGGCGTCGCCGCGCCGGCGCGCGACGTCGGCGAAGATCTCGCTGCAGCGGATCAGCCACCGCCGCTGGCCGAGCTCCTGGAGCGTGTCGCGCGCGGTCTGGGCCTCGGCCTCCGCCCGGTCGAGGAGCCCCCGGAGCGTCAGCGTGTTCGCGAGGTCCAGCCGGACGGCCGCCTGCGTCAGCCGGTCGCCCGAGAGCTCCTCGACCAGCCGGCCCAGGCGACGCTCGACCTCGTCGAGGGGAACCGGTCCGCGGAGCAACGCCGCCCCGAGCGTCCCTGCGGCGTCCGCCATCGCGCGCCAGTTGCCGCTCTCCTTGGCCAACGCGAGCGCGCGCTCGGCGTCCGCCTCCATCGACGCCGCGCTGCCCTCGAGCCAACCGATCACCGACCGGTTCGCGTACGCCGTCGCCAGGTTCGCCCGGTCGCCGGCCGACTCGAGACCCTCGATCGCGAGGTCGAACATCGCTCGGGTCGCCTCGAGTGGGACCGCGTTGGGGTCCTCGAGGAGGAGGAGGAACGCGTGCTGCATCCGCGCGCGCTCCGCCACGCTCCCGGTCGCGGACGGGCCGATCTCCTCGAGCAGCTCGGCGACCGTCGTCCCGGCCCGCTCCGTGTCGCCCGCGTACATCAGCGCGTCGTGCAGGTCGGCCAGGATCGGCCCGCGCGCCGGGTGGCCGGGTGGCAGGAGCGCGGCCGCGCGCTCGAGGTCCGCGGCGGTCGTCGTCACGTCGCCGCGCGCGGCGGCGGCGCGCCCCGCGCGCGCCAGGTGCTCGGCCGCGCGCTCGCCGAGCGCGGTCGCCTGAGCAGCCCGCGCGGGCCCGAGCTCCAGCAGGTAGCCGCGCGCCCGCTCGAGGTGGCGGCCGATCACGACGTCGGTCTCGGGGTCCGCCCGCTCGAGGACGTCGGCCGCGCGCTCGTGCAGCTCTGCGCGGCGGCTCTTCGGCAGCGCCCCGTACGCGGCCTCGCGCGTGAGCTCGTGGCGGAACCGGTACCGCCCGGCTCGCTCGGTCTTGATCAGGAAGTCCCGGCGGACCAGCGCGTCGACGATCCGGTCGAGGCCACCTCCGTCACCCGTCGCCGAGAGCCGGCCGAGGGTCTCGATGTCGAAGGACGTCCCGAGGACAGCGGCCGAGCGCAGCGCCTCCTGCTCCTCCAGCGGAAGGCGGTCGATCCGCGCCCCGAGCAGTGCCGAGATCGTCGGCGGCACGGTGTCCCGCGCGCCGTCGTCCTCGCGCAGCGACGCGACGATCTCCTCCAGGAAGAACGGGTTGCCGCCCGCGGTCGCGACGAGCCGGTCGATCTGGTCGCTCGCGGCCTCCAGCGCGGCGGCGAGGGCCCGGCCCTCGTCCTCGGTCAGCGGGTCCAGGCGGATCGCGAGCTCTCCGGCCCCCCTGCCCCACGTCGGGTGCTCATCCAGCAGGTCCGGCCGCGCGAGGCAGACCACGAGCATCGGGGCGTCCCGCGTCCACTCCTCGACGTGACGGACGCACGTGAGGAGCGCCGCCTCCGCCCACTGGAGATCGTCCAGGATGAGCACCACCGGTCGCTGCCGAGCCAGCGTCGCGAGCGTCACGCGCACGGCTGAGAGCGCCTCGTCGGGTGTCACCGCGCCCTCGGCGCGACCCACCGCCGCGCAGAACGCGGTCGCGATCGATCGCGCGTCGTCGCGGCCGGCGAGGAGTGACTCGACCGCGCCGACCGGGTCGTCCGACGTTTCGGCGTCCAGCGTCTCGAGCAGCGCGTCGCCGATCGGTCCGAGCGCGACGCCCTCGCCGTAGGACCGGCAACGCCCGAGGAGCACGGCGTCGTCCGCCGCCCCGCGAGCGACGAACTCCCGCACCAGCCGCGTCTTGCCGATCCCCGCGTCGCCGGTGACGGTGACCACCCGGCAGCGGCGCCGGCGTCGGGTGTCCTCGCGGAGGTGCCGGAGGAGCGCGAGCTCGGTCTCGCGCCCGACGAACGGCGGCTCGGCCCGCCCGTCCCCGCCGGCGCCGAGCACGCGCACGAGGCGGATAGGCCTCGTCGGGGTCTCGAACCCCTTCAACGCGAGCGGCTGCGAGGGCTCGCCCTCGGCCCGGGTCCGGATCAGCCGCCACGTGGCCACGTCGACCAGCGTCTCGCCGGGCCCAGCCGCCGACTGCAGCCGCGCCGCGAGGTTCAGGACCGACCCCATCACGCTCGGCTCGCCGGGCCGGGCGCTCGCGAGCACCTCGCCGGTGGCGACGCCCGTCCGGATCTGGATGCGGACGCCCCAGTTGGCGGCGAGCTCGTCGTTGAGCGGGGCGATCGCCTCGCGCATCTCAGCGGCGGTCCGGGCGGCGCGGAGCGCGTCGTCCTCGTGCAGGGCCGGCATCCCGAACACGGCGACCACGGCGTCGCCGATGAACTTCTCGACGTGGCCACCGTGGCGCTCGACCACTTCGCGCATCGCGGCCCAGTACCTCGCCATCACGCCCTGGACCGTCTCGGCGTCCATGCGCTCGGTCAGCTCCGTCGAGCCGACCAGGTCGCAGAACACCGCCGAGATCCTGCGCCGTGAGGCGGGGGCCTCCGTGGTGAGCGCCGACCCACACGCGCTGCAGAACCGGGCGTCCTCCGCGTTGGACCCGCCGCAGGTCGAGCACGTACGCATCCCAGGAGCCTATGCCGTGCCTCGGCGCGCGGCGAGACCCGCGTGTAGGGACCGTGCGGAGCGGGTAACCAACGCCGGGCGCTCCCGCGTGGGGCGCGCCGGAGGGAGGTCCCCATGGAAGCGTGGATATGGATCGTGATCGCGGTCGCGGTCGTCGTGGCGATCGCGCTCGTGGTGTGGGCGATGATGAGCAAGCGCCGCACCGACCACCTGCGCCAGCAGTTCGGCCCCGAGTACGACGTGGCGATGTCCGAGGCCGAGAGCCGGCGCTCGGCCGAGGCGGATCTCGAGGCCCGTCGCGAGCGGCGCGAGCGATTGACGCTCCGCCCCCTGTCGACCGAGACGCGCGAGAGGTACGCATCGCAGTGGCGCGACGTCCAGGCGCGGTTCGTGGACTCGCCGGCCGTGGCGCTGCAGAGCGCCGACCTGCTCGTGGCCGAGCTCATGCGCGAGCGTGGGTACCCCACCAGCGACTTCGAGCAGCGAGCGGCCGACGTCTCCGTGGACCACCCCGAGGTCGTCCGCAACTACCGGATGGCGCACACCATCTCGGAGGAGGCCTCGCGCGACGCCGCCGACACCGAGCGGATGCGCCAGGGGCTCGTGCACTACCGGGCGCTCTTCGACGAGCTGCTCGAGGACGAGACGACCACGACCGACCAGGAAGCCACCGGCTGACGCCGGCTGGAGAGGAGGAGCGAGGATGAAGGTCACGAACCGACTGAGCGACGCCGCCGACACGCTCCGCGAGCGACGGCTGCGGATGAAGGCCGAGAGCCTGGACGACCAGAACCGCGAGATGAAGACCGAGGTCCGTGCCCTGCGGGACGAGCTCGACCGGGAGCGCGACGCCCGCGCGCAGATGCTCGACGCGATCCAGCGCATCAGGCCCGAGAAGGTCAAGGTCAAGCGGCGCGGCGGGATGCTCCGCCTGATCGTGATCGGCGGGACCGCCTACATCCTGGGCGCGAAGGCCGGCCGCGAGCGTTACGAGGAGATCCACCGCTGGTGGAGCGACATGCGCGAGCGGATGTCCCAGCGCAGCGACGACTCGAACCCCGTCGGCGAGCTGAGCGCGTAGCTAGGGGCGACGCCGCTCGATCGCCGCGTGCATGTCCCGGACGAGGTCGTCTGGCAGCGGCGGCACCTCGTGCGTGTCCCAGAGGTGGAGCACGCGCTCTCGGGCGCGCTCGCGAAGGGTGGTGGAGCCGGCCGTCTCCCACTGGAGGCGGCCCTCCCACGAGAGCAGGCGGGGGGACCAGAGCTCGCGGAAGTGCTGGAGCGTGTGCGGCTCGCCGAGGAACACGTTGCCGACGCCCACCCCGCGGGTCACGTCGAGCGCGATCGTTTCGTCGGTCACCTCGATCGGCTCGACCGCGCGACGGGTCATGCCGACGAGCTCGTCTGCGATCGCGAGGAGCTCGGGCGAGAACAGCAGCCCGCCCTCGACGCAGCCGGCGTCGAAGACGAGGTCGACGCCCGCGAGCACGGTGCCGAAGCCGTAGAACCCGGTCTCGAGCGCCGCCTGCTCGTCGGCGTCTTTCGCGTCGCCGCCGAAGCTCATCCCGACCATCGGCAGGCCCCACCGACGGCAGAGCTGACCCATCGCGAGCGTGAAGCGCACCCCGTCGGGTCCGCCAGCGGTCACCGTGCCGAACCGCATGTCCATCACGAACGGCACCGTGCCGCTCACGAACCGCGTGCCGGGCCGCCGCAGCTGCGCGAGCACCAGCCCGACGAGCGTCTCGGCCGCCGCGACGACCAGCGTGCCGGCGATCGTGACGGGTCCGGTCGCGCCGACCTGGGGGGCGGCCTGACAGCACACGGGCATCCCCCGGTCGACGGCGACGAACAGCTTGTCGAGCGTCTCGGGGTTGAACAGCATCGGCGAGACCGAGTTCAGGTACGGGACGAGGAACGGGCGGTCGCGCAGGGCGTCGGCGCCGCCGGCGACGAGCTCGGCCATCTCGTAGACGTCCGCGAGCTCGGGGCCGCCGGCGATCAGCGGCATCAGCGGCTTCGTCGTGTTCGTGACCATCGCGAGGAACTCGGACTGGTTCACGACCTGTAGCGGCAGGTCGTCCGAGGGCCGCGTCACGCCGGGCGTCGCGACGAAGTCGATGTTCGGCAGGGCGTCGGCCAGGCGCGTGGACTCCGCGGTCGCCTCGAGCGTGAAGGGCACGACCGAGCGGCCGCGCGGGTCGAGGTAGTTGAGGTTCGTCACGCCGGCGCCGACGTAGACGTTCCCGGCGCCGAGCTCCATCGTCGGCTCGCCGCCGCGATCGAAGATCGTGAACCGCGATGGGGCTCGCTCGAGGGCCTCCTCGACGAGGTCGGCCGGGATGCGGACGAGGTCCTCGCCCTCGAGCGTCGCGCCGTGCTCGAGGAGCAGGTCGCGGGCCTCCGCGGTGGTGATGCGTGCGCCGGGGTCCCACAGGACGGCGAGCGCCGCGTCGTGGAGGCGGTCGAGGTCGGCGTCGGACAGCGGGTCGAGCGTTCGCGGGCTCATGGCCGGAGTCTGCCGCGAGGCCGCGCCGGGCACAAACCGGGCTAGGCGGTCGCCGCGTCGAGGAGGCCCTGGGCGGTGCGCTCCCAGGACCATTCGCGGGCGACGAACGCGCTGACGGTCTCGGCGAGCGCGCGTCGCTCCTCGCTCGGCAGGACGAGGAGTCGGTCGATGCCCTCGGCGAGCCGGGCGGACGCGTTGGCGCCCGGCTCGAACGAGAACAGGCCGGGCACGCCGACCTCGCGCTCGAGCGCCGAGGCGACCTCGGCCAGGCCGGAGTGATGGGCGACGAGGGGGAGCGCGCCCGCGGCGGCTCCCTCCGCGGCGACCATCCCGAACGCCTCCTCGAGGATCGAGGGCACGACGAGCACGTCCATCGCGGCCAGCACGCCCGGGGCGAAGCGGTGGTCGAGCCGGCCGGTGAACGCCACGATCGCGCCTCGACCGGGCCGTCCCGGCGCCGGGTCCGGGTCGAGCGCCAGACGCTCCGTGTCCTCGAGCCACGCGAGCCCCTCGCCGGTGAGGGCTATCCGGAGCGCGGTGAGCCACTCGCGGTGCAGGCCGAAGCCGACGATGAGCACGTCCGGGTCGGTCTCGCTCGCGCGCGCCGCTTGCAGGAGGAGCTCGACACCCTTCTGCGGGATCAGCTTGCCGAAGTAGCCGACGAGCGGGCGGTCGCGCTCGGCGACGACGCGGAGGGTGGACGCCGCGGCCGCGTCGGGCATCGCCTGGTCGTAGCGGTGGGCGAGCGTGTCGAGCGCCTCGGCGTCCCGATCGGCGAGCGCGCGGGCGACCTCGGCGTCGAGGCCCTCGGGCCGCCCGCCGGCGATCGTCGCGGCCTCGGCATCGAGCCGCGCGGCGGCCTCGAGCAGGGCATCGCGGCGGGGGAGCGGACGGAACCGGCCAGCGTCGACGCCCGGCGGGACGATCCGGCCGAGATGCTCGACGCCGGGGACGAGCTCGGTCAGGCGCGCGAGCACGTCGGCGCTCGGGCCGATCACGGCGCGGGCTGCGCGGAGGCCCTCGCCCGCGAGGTCGCGGTAGCGCTGCTGCGGGCGCAGCGCGTACTCGACGTCGCTGCCGTGGATCTTCGCGACGTACGCGCCGTCGCCGAGCGCCCGGCGGGCGACGGCCGCGCCAGGGATCGCGTGGCCGGCGATCGCGGTCTCGGACCCGTGCCACTCGGCGGCGGTGCGGAGCGGCTCGACGTTGTGCGCCAGGTACGCGTCGAGCTCCTCATCGGTCAGGTCGAGGAAGGTCTTGACGGCGGGGAAGCCCTCGTACTCGTCGACAACGAACACCGGCAGGAGCTCGCCGATGTCGGGCCGAAGCAGGACGCAGCGGCCGGTATCTGCACTCCCGGTCTCGGCCTCCGAGATCGCGACGCCGTCCGGCCCCACCGTCCCGACCGCGTCGATCCAGGGGTAGCGCTCGGGGTGGCGCTCCTGGCACATCAGCAGGACGTCGTGGCCGGCCGAGCGCAGGACCTCGGCCACGCGCGCCGTCGCGATGTTCGAGCCCGAGCCCTCGAGGAGCCATCCGTGCCAAAGGACGATCCGCATCGAGGGTCATCCTAGGGGCCTCCCGTGCGGACGCCCCGCGTCCGGACCTTGACGGAAGGGGCGGGGGCTGGGTCCCACCTCGGCGTCAACGACCTGCCATGTTCAGGCGTTGACCGCGAGGCCAGCATCGGGTCGACCTCGGGTCAACGGTTTGCCATGTTCAGGCGTTGCCGCCGCGGGCCGCCTGATGTGGGCCGCTTCCCGTCAACGTCGCGACGCCTCGGCGTGAAGCGGTCAGCGGTCAGAGGTCGAACGTGTCGCCCTCGGCGGCCAGGACCACGCGATCCTCCTCGACCTCCCACCGGCGGAGGACGTCCGCGCGCATCGCCTCGAGCTGCGCGTCCGAGTGCATCGGGTCGTGGTGGTACATCACGACGCGCCCGGCCCCGGCCCGCTCGGCGAGCGTCGCGACGTGCTCGGTCGACGAGTGGCCGAAGCCGAGGCGCTCCGCGTACTCCTCGGGCGTGTACTGGCAGTCGTGGATCAGGAGGTCGGCGCCGTCCATGAGCGCGAACCCGCTGATCCACTCGGTCGGGGTCGTGCGGAGGTCCGCCGCGAGGGCCGGCTCGTGGTCGGTGAGGAACGCGAGGACGCGGTCGCCCTCGCGGATCCGGTAGCCGACCGTCGCGCCCGGGTGCACGATCGCGTCCGAGGAGATCCGGACGCCGTCGACCTCCCACTCGTGCCCGGACGCGTCGTGGAACTCGATCCGAGCGGCGACCTCCGGCAGGACCGCGGGGAACAGCGGCGGCGAGAAGTACGTCGCGATCCGCTCGGCGAGCGACGCCAGAGGCGAGGCCGGACCCCAGATGTGGAGCTCGACGTCCGGCGACCAGATCGGCGCGAACGTGCCGAGCCCCTCGAGGTGGTCGACGTGCAGGTGCGTGAGGAGCAGGTCGATCCGCGTCACGCCCTCGTCCATCAGCTGGACGCCGAGCTCGCGGATCCCGGTCCCGGCGTCCAGGATCGCGACACGTCCGCTCGACAGGCGGACCTCCACGCACGAGGTGTTGCCGCCGTACCGCATCGTGTCGGCGCCCGGGCTCGCGATCGTCCCGCGGCACCCCCGGATCCGCACGTGCACGGGCGCTCCTAGGGCTCCCAGAAGATCGCGACGGCGCCGACGAAGTCGTCGACGTGGGCGAACAGGGGGATCCCCGTGACCTCGATCTCGCGTGCGACGCCGTCGGTGCCGGTGATCGACAGGACGCCGTGCGCCGGCACCCGCTGGAGGAGCGCGATCCCGATCGGGAGATCCTCGAACGCGACCGGCTCCCCGTCGGGGTCGCTCGGGGCGAAGACCGTGGACCACTCGCTCGCCGGCATCCCGTGACCCTCGATGAACCGCCGCCCGAGCGCCTGCTCCGCCGCCTCGTTGTAGTAGACGACGGTTCCGTCGGCGTCGACGAGGAACATCGCGGCCGCCAGGTTCGACGCGAACGCCCTCGCCAAGATCAGCACGAGGTTGCGCTGCTCTGGCCGGTCCCCCCGCTCCGGTTGGCTCACGGTTGCTCCTATGTCAAGCCGCCGCTTCGGCGACGGTCGTTGCCGATGTCCGCATGGTGGTGAAGACCCTCCTCGCGAGCTGTCGCTTGAGGCACCGTAGCGCCTCCCTGGTGCTCATGCCCTCGGCTCGCTTCCGGGCCACGAAGGCCCGGGCCGGCTCGTGCACCCGGAGCTGCGTGATCGCGATCCGGTGCAACGCGGCGTTCAGCTGTCGGTTGCCCCGTCGGCTCAACCGGTGGCGATGGGAGGCACCGGAGGACGCGGGCAGCGGAGCGACGCCCGCGTGCATCGCGAAGCGTGCCTCGGTGGCGAACCGCTCGACGTTGGCGATCTCGCCCACGAGCTTGGCGGCGGTGAGCGCGGCGCACCCGGGGATCTCGAGCAGCGCCGGGGCGACCCGGCGGACCCGCACCTCGATCTGACGGGCGAGCTCACGTTCACGGGTGTTGATCCGGCCGATCGTCTCGATCAGATCCAGACAGATCGAGAGCTCGACCGAGGGGCCCAGCCCCTCGAGCGCCGAGCGGAGCCGGGCGAGCGCGACATCGCGATCCAACACGCCCTTGGCCGGCACCAGATCGGGATCGATGTCGTGCACGAGCCACCGCAGCCGGTTGCACGCCCGGGTACGCTCGCCAACCAGGTCCTCGCGATGGGCTGTGAGCAGGCCGATCTCGCGCTCGGGGCCGGCCAGGCGTGCTTCGGGCAGGTGGGGATGGCGGAGCGCCGCGACCGCGACGGCCTTCGCGTCGATCGGGTCGGACTTGCCGAAGGTCCGATCGCTGCGACGGTGGGTGGCCATCAGCTTCGGCGCGACCCGGACCGTCCGCTCGCCCCTGGCGATCAGGTGGCGCTCCAGGCCGCCGGAGACGTGGCGGCAGTCTTCGACGGCGAACACGCGATCCTCGTCCAGTCCTCGGGCCCAGGCCACGAGCTGCTCGTAGCCGCCCGAGCGTGCACGCACCGTGCGCTCCCCGCGGACCTGTCCGGTCGCGCCGTCGATCGCGACGGCGGTGTGGCTCTGCTTGTGCGGGTCGATCCCCACTACGATCACTCCCGGTCCCCTTTCGGACGTGAACACCGGATGGCGGGACCACCGGCGGACACGCCTCAGTGGGGCGGATGCACGCTCCTATGAAGTCACGCCGGCAGGCCGCTGGCCGACGACGGGCGACAGAACCATGGACGGTCATCCCGCGAGGGGTGACACGCAGCCTAGGGGTCAGTCCGTCGTCGGCCGGAGGCTATCCCGAGAACCAGCCCGGGATCACCCACCGGCAACAACCCTGACACTGAGGCGGCAGCCTAGCAGTCGCCCCTGGGCCGACCTGGGTGGATCAGAACGTCTCGAGGAACCGGATGATCCCGGGCCCCATCACGACGACGAACAGCGACGGGAGGATGCAGAAGATGACGGGGAAGATGATCTTCACCGGGATCTTCTGCGCGATCTCCTCGGCGCGCTGACGCCGCTTCACGCGCAGTTCCTTGGATTGCGCGCGCAGGACGTTCGAGATGCTGACGCCGAACAGGTCCGCCTGGATCATCGAGAGCACGAAGGCGTTCAGCTCGGGGACGTTGGTGCGGTCGCCCAGGTGCCGGAAGGCGTCGGACCGGCTCACGCCGATCTGCATCTCCTGGAGTTGCCGTCCGATCTCCTCGGCGAGCGGACCGGGGACGTTCTTCACGACCTGGGAGAGCGCCGCGTCGAACCCGAGCCCGGCCTCCACGCTGATCGTGAGGAGGTCGATCACGTCGGGGAGCTGTCGCTGGATCGCCCGTTGACGGCTCTTCGCCATGTTGCCCACGTAGGCGCCGGGCAAGAGGTAGCCCGCGAACGTGAAGATCGCGATGAAGATGATCTTCCAGATGCCCGCGATCGGAAGGACCAGACCGATCGCGAGGGCGAGGGCCAGCCCGCCGATGCCGCCCACGATCTTGAGCGCCGCGATGCGCTCGGCGTCCCAGCCCTCCGGGCTGCCCGCGTACAGCAGCAACTGCTCGAGCCGCTTCGTCGCGTCGAAGGGCGTCAGGGACCGCAGGCCCCTGCCGACGAACGACCCGAGCGGAACGAAGATGCGGTCGACCGCCGAGCCCTTCAGCTCCTCCTCGCGGAGGTTGACCGAGTCCGACACGTGCCCGATCTGGGCCTCGAGGATCGTCATCGGGCGCGCGCGCTCCCGCGCGCCCATGTCGACGATGACGCCTACGAGGAAGATCGTCAGGAAGGTCCCGACGAGCGCGATCAGCAGCCAGAGCTCAGACATCGATCTTCACCAGCCTCGTCATCCAGAACACCCCGGCGCCGATCAACGACACCCCGACGACCAGCATCACCAGCCCCAGATCGGTCGTGAACAGCAGCTTCACGTAGTCCGGGTTCACGATCGCCTGATAGAGGAGCAGCAGGATCGGCAGCGCCGTCAGGATGATGATCGAGTACCGCCCCTCCGCGGACAGCACCTTGATCTGACGGCGGATGTACGCCCGCTCGCGGACCGTGTTCGCGACGATGTCGAGGACCTCCGCGAGGTTCCCGCCGACCTGCCGCTGCACGTTGATCGCGATGACGGCCCACTTCAGGTCGTCGCTCCCGATCCGCGTGGCCATCGCGATGAGCGCGTCGTCGATCGGCCGGCCCAGGCGGATCTCGGCCACGACCCGCTGGAACTCGTGATCCGACGGCTCGCCGATCTCCTTGGACACCGTGTCGAGCGCCTGCAGGAAGCTGTAGCCGGCCCGCAGCGAGCTCGCGAGGACGGACAGGGTATCCGCGAGCTGGTCGTTCAGCGCGTTCTGTCGCTTCGAGAGGGCGCGAACCAGCCAGAAGTACGGGATCAGCGCGAAGACGACGGCCACGACCAGCGCGAAGATGATGTTCGGCAGGACCAGGCCCCCGAACACCGCTCCCGCGATCGCCGCGAGCACGATCATCGTGATGAACTCGCCGGAGAGCATCGGCATCCCGGCGCGCTCGAGGCGCTCGTCCAGCGACGCGCTGAAGCCCGTCGCCACCGCGAAGCGCTGACCCACGTCGGCGAGCTGGCTCGGCACCCATCGAGAGGACTCCCCTCCCGCCTCCGGAGCCTCCTCGTCGCGCCGGCGGCCACGGCCGAGCCTCCGCGCGAGGCTCATCTCGCGCTTCTTCCGCACGCTGCTGCCGACCAGCATGGTCCCGATGAGGAAGACGGCCACGAAGCAGACCGCGAGGATCACGAGCAGTCCGAGGTCGGAACCCCAGAGAGAGGCTGCCACCATCGTCACGCCGCTCGCCCCCCCGGGGTCGGAGCGAAGACCTCGGTTGGGATCCCGATCCCGCGCTCGGCCAGCTTCTCGATGAAGCGTGGCCGAAGGCCGGTCGACCGGAGGTTCCCGAGGAAGTGCCCGTTCTCGTCGAGGCCCGCCCCGTAGTCGAAGAGGAACAGGTCCTGCATCGTGATGACGTCGCCCTCCATGCCCACGATCTCGGTGACGTGGGTGATGCGGCGGGTCCCGTCCTTCATCCGGGTCTGGTGGACGATCACCTGGAGCGCCGAGGCGATCTGCTCACGGATCGCCCGAACGCCGAGATCCATCCCGGCCATCATCGCCATCGTCTCCAGACGAGCGAGCGCGTCCCGCGGCGAGTTGCAGTGGATCGTGCTGATCGAGCCGTCGTGACCCGTGTTCATGGCCTGCATCATGTCGAGCGTCTCCGCGCCACGGACCTCACCGACGACGATCCGGTCCGGCCGCATACGCAGGGCGTTGCGGACCAGGTCGCGGATCGTGACCTCGCCCTTGCCCTCGATGTTCGGCGGGCGGTACTCGAGTCGGACGATGTGCGGCTGCTGCAGCCGCAGCTCGGCCGCATCCTCGATCGTGATGATGCGCTCGTCGTCGGGCAGGAACGACGAGAGCACGTTCAGCGTGGTCGTCTTGCCGGCGCCCGTCCCACCCGAGACCAGCATGTTCAACCGTCCCCGCACGCAGGCCTCGAGGAGATCCACGACCGGACGCGTCAGCGTGCCGAACGAGATGAGGTCCTCGGCCTGGTACGGGTCGGCGGAGAACTTGCGGATCGACAGCGCAGGGCCGTCGATCGCGAGCGGCGGGATGATCGCGTTCACACGCGAGCCGTCGGGCAGACGCGCGTCGCAGTACGGCGACGACTCGTCGATGCGGCGCCCGATCTTCGCAACGATCTTGTCGATCGTCCTGCGCAGCTGCGCCTCGTCGTGGAACTTCGACCCCGTCCAGTACAGCTTGCCGCCGCGCTCGACGTAGATCTGGTCCCACCCGTTCACGAGGACGTCGGTGACCTCCGGATCCCTGATGAACGGCTCGAGCGGCCCGAGCCCGAGCACGCTGTCGCCGATCTGCCGGACGATCAGGAGCTTCTCCTGCGCGGAAAGGCCCGGCTCCTCCTCGTCGAGCAGCTCGCGCAGGCGCTGGTGGACCAGGCCCTCGAGCTCGGTATCGGACATCGACGCGTCATACAGACGCGGACCGAGCACCTCGACGAGGCGCTCCTGCACGTGGATCCGGATCTCGGCGATCCGGTCCTTCTGCTGAGCCTTGGCCAGACGATCGGCGAGCGACATCTTCCCTCCTAACGACGCCGGAACAGGCCGCGCTGCCGCTTCCGATCTCCGGAAGCGGCCTCGACGCCCTGACCGGCCTGCGACTGTTCGGCCACACCCGCGAACCGCTTGGCCAGCTGCCGGATGCTGACCGAGACCTCGGACGAGGGCTCCTCCAGCACCACCGGACGGCCCTTGTTGAGCGACATCGGCACCAATCGGCTCGACGGGACCATCGTGTCGACCTCGATCTTCATCACACGTTCGACGTCACCCGCGTCCAGACCCACCTTGCTGTCGGCGCGGTTGAGCACGATGCGGAAGCGCTCCCGCGGCAGGCCGATCGTGAGCAGGGTCTCGAGCGCCTTCGACAGGTGCTTGACCCCGACCACGTCGAGGCCGGTCACGAGGCAGATCGCATCGGACAGGTCGAAGCATGCGAGCGCGAGGTCCGTGTAGTCCGCGGAGGCGTCCACGACCACGAACGCGAAGTTGTTGCGCAGCGTCCGCAGGTACTTGCCGACGGCCTCCCCCGCGGGTGGCTGCATCGCCGGATCGGGGACGGCGCCGAACGCCCACAGGTGGTCGCCCACCCTCGTCGACGAGGCGAAGACACGCTCCCGGTCGGCACCCTCGCCGAGCTCGATCAGGTCCATCACCTGACGTGTGGGCTCGAGGCCGAAGTACGAGAAGACGTCGCCCATGTCGACGTCGAGGTCGACCACGGCGGTGTCCTGCCCCGACTGCTCGGCGATCGCCGCAGCGAGATTCGTCGTGAGGAAGGTCTTGCCGGTCCCGCCCTTCGACGAGAAGACCGAGATGACCATCCCTCGGTGCGCCGGCTTCTCGGCCATCGCACCGCGGAGCGAGCGCAGGTTCTCCGCCCACAAGATGGCGCGCTCGACCGCGTCGCGGAGCTCCTCGCTGCCCTGGGTCAGGTCGACCACGTCGCGGATGCCGGCGCGCATGGCGGCCGGCAGCAGGCCGTTCCACGACTTGTCGCGGACCATCACGATCGCGGTCATCGGGGCCGCCCGACCGACGAACTCGGCGAGGCCGAGCGCGTCGGGCTCCTTGATCTCGGGCGAGAGCACCAGGACGTTGACCGGCTCGTCCGACTCGACGAGGATCTCCTCGGCGGCGGTCACGCTCTGGACCCAACCGACGTCGTCGGGCTCGACCTCGAGCGCCCGCGCGAGGGTCGTGCGGAACGTCTGAGGCGTCCCGACCGCGATGACGGGGTGATCGGTCACTCGACGTTACCCTTCGCCTTCGGCGGATTCACGATCCCCTCCACCGTCAACGGCTCGAGCTCGACGCCCTCGGCGTCCGGCGGCAGCAGCGACAGGTAGACGCTCCCGCGCTCGAGCGCGAACACGAACATCTGCGCCTCGTCGGGCAGGAACGCCAGCGTCACGTTCAGGTTCGCCGTCGGATCGGGCTGCGAGTCCTCGTCACCGGTCACTGCGCTCGTCTGCGGGATGACGACCCGGAGCACCTCGACCTGCGGGACGAGGACCGTGGTGACGGACGTCCCCTGCTGCTGCCCGAGGGTAGGCGTGGCCTGGTTCCCGTCGCGCTGCTTCACGACGACGTCGTCGAACGTGGCGTACACGGTCACGTTGTCGCCGCCGGCCAGGGCGGCGCCGACCGCGCGCGGCGAGCCGAGCTGCACCGTCATCGCCTGGTGGCCGTCCGGGATGCTCAGCACGCCCCCGGGGACCTTGGCGCCCTCGACGCGCGAGACCGGGATCTGCTCGCCCCGCACGATGAACACGTTGTTCCGGCGGTTGCGCAGCTGCGCGATGTCCGTGACGGCGCCCTCGACCAGGGTGTCGCTCCGAACCTCGACCGCGGTGAACTGATCCTGGCTGATGAGCGTGTTCAGGTCGGTGTTCGCCGCGATGTCGACCTTCGACACGATGACGGAGGTGAGCTCACCACCCGTCCTCGCGTCCTGCTTCACACCACGCGTGTACAGGAACACACCTGCGGTGGCGACGGTGGCCAGGATCAGGGCCAGCACCACCACGAGACCACGTGACCGCATCTGCTATCCCCCTTTATGTCTGCTCCGATGACCGATCGGATCGGTTGTCGTTCTTCTCTCCGTCTACTCCACGAGTCGAACCGCGTTCACGCCGAAGTTCAGGCCGGTTCCCGGCAGGAACCCGCCAACGTCGGTGCCATCCCACTGGGTCTGCACGCAGAACAGCGAGTTGTTCCTCACCTCGGGCGGGATGTTCGGGCAGTTAGCCCGAGCCTGCGCCCCGTGCCACGCCCCGAGGATCCGCAGCTTCACGAAGCCGATCACCGGATAGGCCTCGGAGCTCGGCGTGATGATCGCCGGAACGCTGTCGCTCATCACGGGGAACACAAGCGTCGGGTCCGCGCTGTTCGCTCGATCCTCGAGCGCGGTGATGATGCTGTTGCCGAGCACGCCGGGGGCGGCGCACACGTACGCGTACCCCGGGTCCTCCGGGATCGTCGCGTCGAAGGGCGTCGGCGACCCACCCGGGACGATGTAGTCGACGACGTCGCTCGCTCCACCGGCGCTGGACTGACAGTCCACCGGACCCACCGTGCCGGGCGGCTGCGGCCAGCCCTCGGGGAAGTTCAGGATTCCCCACTGGCTGGCGGCCGCGCTGTTCTCGTCCGTGTTGTCGAACCAGAACGCGCACGCCCCTCCGGAGCCCCCCGGTCCCTGCGCCATGCACGGACCGAGCGCCGCGGAGCTGATCCGGATCGGCGTGGGGCTGGTGTAGCCCTGCGCGGGCCCCCAGACCGCTGCCGCGGTCGTCTCGATCGTCACGTCGTCGAAGCCGAGGACCGGCGCCACGAAGTAGTCCACGACCCTCGAGTACGTCACCGTCACCTTCTTGAGGCTCGATGAGAGGAGGTCGCCGGACGCGCACTCGGGGTCGATCGAGATCGTGACGGGCGTCGCGGCCGTGTCGTTCAGCCCGGCGGTCTGGTTCGCGGCCGAGGTCGCGGCGCCGGGGCCGTTCCCCGCCGCGCACTCCTGCGCCGCCGCAAGCGAGGCAGCATCGGACGCGTTCACCATGTCGCGCCGGATCCCGACCGCGCGACCGAGGTCCACGGTCAACGCGAGCATGCCGAGGAGCACCACCATCGCCAGGCCGACGATGACGGCCACGGCTCCGCGTTCGTCGTGGAAGCGCTGTCTCATTCGCATCGGAACGTCCCACTGATCTCTCGGCTGATGGTGTCGGGGAATCCGGGCACGAGGTTGTTCAGCACGCCCGTGCTGAACTCCTGATCCCAGGACACCGTGACGTTCTGCCCGATGGTGGACGTCCCCGTGCACGCCGACCCACCACCCTCGACCGAGACGGATACGGCGCTGGTGCGCGTGTAGCCGCCCGGCAGCGCCGCGTCCACCCGGTCCTGCGGGACGCATGAGGAGAAGCCAGCGGCCTGGACGGCCGCGCATCTCGCGCCCTCGCGAGCGGCGCCCTGCATGACCTGGTACTCGCTCCAGATGATCCCGAACTGGATGATCCCCACGACGAGCAACGCGAGGATCGGGAAGATCAGCGCGAACTCGACGGCGACCGCGCCGTCCTGCCCGCCTCTGCGGATCCGGTTCCCGTTCATCCCGACCTTGCTCCCTCTCGTCTGACACGTGGAGCTCGTCGGCCCCTCACTCCCCCGGGCTCGGGAGTGAGCGGCCGACGGGCCGCCCCCTGACTCGCAGGATTTCGAACTACCCAGTGACGCCCCCGAGCTCGGTTGCGCTGTCGCTGAACACGCCAAACAGAGCCAACCCGAGAGCCGTGACCGCCGCGATGATGGCGAGAGCCACCAGGAAGAGCAGGAGGCCGTACTCCGTGGCCACCGCCCCATCCTCACGCCGGAATCGGGCGAGCAGGTACGTAACACCCGCCTGAAGGGTGGAGATCATCTGTTCACCTCCTTCCAACGCGTCGCCGCCGTCAAAGATCTGTTCCGTGACTGGCTGCTACAACGGTAGGGGCGCGCCGAGACGCGCGGTATTCCGAATCCCACGGAGGTCCCGTACGCGGTTCTACGTACCTCGAGCGCATCCCTTCCCCGTCGCGGGACGGAGGATGGCTCATCGAAGGGGCCCAGACATGCGACGGATGCTGTAGGCGCCCTCATGCTCACTCCAGACTCGAGGCCGTCACGAGGCCGGAGATGCTGGCCACCCGGACGGCGGCGACCCGGGTGCCGACGCCGAGCTTCGAGTAGATCCGACCGAGGTGGGTGGTCACCGTCCGCTCACGGACGCCGAGGCGCTCGCCGATCTCGCGTGCCGTGAGGCCCTCGGCGGCCACCCGAAGGACCTGCCGCTCGCGCTGGGTCAGCTTGGTCTCGACCTCCCGGCGTCGCTCGAGGCCCTGGGCGATCTCGCGGACCCACTCGGAGGGCGGTCCGACGAGCACCATCTGGCCGTCCGCGGCGTCCCGGAGCGCCTGCAGGAACTCGAGCGGGTCCGCGTTCTTGTCCACGTAGCCGTCGGCGCCCATGAACAGCGCCCGCGAGATCGACATCGCGTCGGCCCTTGCGCCGCACCCCAGCACCGCGGTGCCGGGGTGGCGCTCACGGATGGCGCGCATCAGCCAGTAGGCGTCGCGCTCGCCCTCGAGCCCGAGCCCGATCAGGACCACGACCGCGCGCTGACGGATCCGGACGAGCCCCTCGAGCGCCTCGTCCGCCGTACCCGCCTCAAGCACGACGTCCATGTCGGGACGCTCGTCGATCAAGAGCGCGAGTCCGGCCCGCACGACCGGCAACGGGTCGACGAGCACGATGCCGAGCCGCCGACTCGGGCGCCGAAGGCCGTGCGCACGCTGGATCACCGGTCTGCTCGCCACGTTCCCTCTATCGGCCGTCGGACCGCCCGACTGAAACCCCTGGTCAGGACAGTTCGACAAGACCGATCGCGGATGCCTTCGAGACCGCCTGGACGCGGTTGCGGACGCCCAGCTTCCGGTACAGCTTCGAGATGTGCGTCTCGACCGTCCGAGGGCTCAGCCTCAGCCTCGTGGCCACCTGTTTCACGGTGAACCCGCGGCTCAGCAACTCGAGGATCTGCAGCTCACGCTGCGTCAGCACCGCCCGGATGTCGGAGGACTGACGCGTCCGCCTCGCCATCTCACCGAGCTGGGACACGGCGATCCGCTCCTGCTCGGGCGTGAAGACGCGCTCGCCGGCGGCCACGCGCAGCAGGGCGTCGGCGATGAACCGCATGCCGGCGGTCTTCTCCAGGTACCCGTCGGCCCCGACGCGGATCGCCTCGAACACCGCCTCCTCGTCCGTGCGACCGGTGAGCACGAGGATGCGGCCGGCCGTCCCCTCGGCGCGGAGCGCCCGGGCGACGTCGAGCCCTTGGAGCGCGCCCGGCAGCGACAGGTCGAGCACCACGACGTCCGGATGCAGGCCCCGGCACGCCTCGACGGCCTCCTCGCCCGTCGCGGCCTCCCCGGCGAGCGCGAGCCCCGGCGTGTGCTCGCACGCGAGCCGCACGACGCCGCGGAGCACGGGGTGGTCCTCGACGACGAACACCTGGACGTCGGCTCCGGTGCGGGAGCGTTGAGTCATCGCCCCGAAGGCTATACCGGGTCTCAGGCCGACCGGGTGGTCGGCGCGAACCCGTACCGCCACGCGAGGGTCACGGCCTCGAGCCGCGAGTGCACGCCGAGCTTCGCGAGGATGTTCTTCACGTGGCTCTGCACCGTGAGCGCGGTGATCCCGAGCCGATCGGCGATCTCGGGGATCGAGCCCCCGGCGGCGAGCGCGCGCAGGATCTCGGCCTCGCGCGGCGTGAGGCGTCGCAGGCCGAGCCGCCCCGAGGAGGGCTGGCGTCCCGCCCGGAGCTCGGAGAGGACCGCCGCGAGGTCGGCCTCGGGCATCACGAACTCGCCGGCGGCGGCCCGCTGCACCACGTCCATCAGGTCGTCAACGGCGCGCGTCTTCGGCACGTAGCCGCGGGCGCCGGCCGCGATCGCCGTCGCCACGATCGCGGGGTCCTCGAGGCCCGTGATCACGATCACCTTCGTATGGGGACACGCCTCGCGGATCCAGCGGGTGGCCTCGACGCCGTCGACGTCGGGCAGGTCGATGTCCATGAGGACGACGTCCGGCGGCTGCTCCCGGCACATCCGGAGCGCTTCGTTCGCGTCCTTCGCCGCGCCGAGCAGACGCACGTCGGACTGCTGCTCGAGCAGCAGCGTGAGTGCTTCGGAGAACATCTCATGGTCGTCGACCACGAGGACCTCGATCACGTTCCGGCTCCTCCTTCCTCAGATGTTTCGGCCGCGGACGTGGAAGGTTTGAGGATGGATCGCGGATCGGTTCGCTCGCGCGGTCGCGAGCCCCTCCCCTCGCCGTCCTCCCCCGAGGGCATGGAGCGCACCACGGGGACCGATACCGGCCGTTCCCGCGAGATGCGGGAGACTGGCTCGATGAGCGACGATCGGCCGACGAACCGCCTGGCTGGCGCCACGAGCCCGTACCTGCTCCAGCACGCGCACAACCCGGTGGACTGGTACCCCTGGGGCGACGAGGCGCTCGAGCGGGCGCGGCGCGAGGACAAGCCGATCCTCGTGTCGATCGGCTACGCCGCGTGCCACTGGTGTCACGTCATGGAGCGCGAGTCGTTCGAGGATCGCGAGACCGCCGACCTCATGAACGAGCACTTCGTCTCGATCAAGGTGGACCGCGAGGAGCGGCCCGACGTCGACGCGATCTACATGGACGCCGTCCAGGCGATGACCGGGCACGGCGGCTGGCCGCTGACGGCGTTCCTCACGCCCGATGGGAAGCCGTTCTACGCCGGCACCTACTTCCCGAACGAGGACCGCCACGGCCTGCCCGCCTTCCGGAAGATCCTCACCGCGATCGCCGAGGCCTGGATCACACGCCGCGACGAGGCCGAGAGGCAGGCGCAGCGCGTGGTGGACGCGATCGGGCGTGTCAGCAACCTGCGGTCTTCCGGCGAGCCGCTCGACGAGGAGCTCCTGACACGGGCCTTCCGAGCGCTCCAGGCCGGGTTCGACCCCACCTGGGGCGGGTTCGGCGGGGCGCCGAAGTTCCCACAGCCGATGACGTTC
>Ga0209703_1000070_pt1 | contig 23763 bp, 19 predicted proteins | sample PPLLak12cMay2015_2_FD_187256 | JGI IMG/M metagenome (GOLD analysis project Ga0209703, IMG submission 187256) | Freshwater sediment microbial communities from Prairie Pothole Lake near Jamestown, North Dakota, USA - PPLs Lake P8 Core (1) Depth... | ecosystem: Environmental > Aquatic > Freshwater...
TACACCGAAAGGCGAGATCAAGAATCTGCCCGCGGGTTCCACTCCGGTCGATTTTGCCTATCACATTCACTCGGGGATCGGGCACCGGTGCATCGGGGCCAAAGTCAATGGCAAACTGGTGCCACTGACCACATACCTGCGTAACGGCGATACGGTGGAAATCCTTGTGGGCAAGGCCGGCAAGGGGCCGAGCCGGGACTGGCTCAATCCCAACCTGGGATATGTCAACACTTCTCGTGCCAGGGACAGGATACGCCAGTGGTTCAGGAAGGAGACCAGAGCGGAGAGCATTGAAAAGGGGCGGGAGGTCCTGGAGAAGGAGATGAAGCGGCTAGGGATAGCCCTCGGCAACCGCGAGGAGTTGGCACGTATGTTCAAGTACGAGTCCGTCGACGATCTCTATGCCGCTATCGGCTACGGTGATCTGAGTGCCGGCCAGGTCACTCTGAAGCTGGCCGTCCAGGAGGAGCAGCCCAAGATCACCGGGGAGTTGCCAAAGGCAGCCGTTGCGCCTCTCGGCATCAAGGTTTTGGGATCCGGCGATCTGCTGACCCGGTTGGCGAAGTGCTGCAGCCCGCTGCCGGGAGACGAGATCATCGGCTACATAACCCGCACTACCGGGGTGACCGTGCACCGGAAAGACTGCTCCAACGTAGTCCATGAGAAAGAGAGGGAGAGGCTGGTCGAGGTGGAGTGGGGGCGGACGGACCAGCTCTATCAAGTGTGGATTCGAGTCGACGCCTGGGATCGCGTGGGGCTGGTCAGAGACATAACTACCGTGGTCTCCAACGAGGGCGTGAATATCGCCTCCATGAAGTCTCTGGGACATGGCGACAACTCGGCCTCCGTCTTCCTGACTCTCGAGACGAAGGGCGTAGCTCAGTTGTCCCGGCTTCTCTCCAAGATCGAAGGGATCGGTGGGGTGACCAACGTGGTGCGGGGGTCGGAGTAAAGGCCCTCAACGTCCCCTTGTCTTCTCAGTACAACGAACAGCTAGCCAAGCCGAGGTTGGGCTGGTATGAGCCGCCCCTTTGTCGTGGAACAAAAGAATCTCGGGTGACCTCCCCAGCTTCCTGATCTTTCTTCGCCTTCGAAGCCTCCTGGCTTCTCCTCGCCACCCGAGTGAGCTTGGCGGGCGATTACCCTACCTGTTTTGCTCTGGCAAACTTAGTCTCTTATAGCTGGTTTGACCACCCGAGAAGGCCTGCTATTATACCAGTGTTCTGAACTCTGTCAAGGCTCTCCAGGCGCATGGACAAACAATCCAGTCGATCTGGGCGAAACCAGAGGGAGACTGCATCCATCTGAGGTCCACTTTTCCTCTCGTTTTCTCCTTCTTTCGTCGCCTTTCTATGTCCAGTACTCGAACAGACTCCAGGTTTCGTAGGACGGTGTTCCTCAAACAGGGACTAAGGTCTCAAGACAGGGGGGTGATTGAACTGGGATACTGGACGCGTGGTCAGCGAGAGGAGGTGGCAGCAACCATGAGTGATCTGTCTGGGAGGGTTCTCTTCTCCATCTTCGGTCCCCCACAAGGGGGTGCGCTGTGCTGGGCAGCACGGATCATCTCGATAGCTGTCTCCATTTTCATCGCCTGCATTCTCGCGGCGTGGGCAGCATCATACGGGCTGGACGAGGGCATGGGGGGAATATCGCCTTTCCACTTCGGTCTATCAGTGTTCCACTTCTGGTTCATCCCTGTCCTGCTCGTTGCGATCGCCTGGAGACACCACCTTCTTGGTGGGGTGGCGATGTTGCTCTACTCGCCAATACCTTTCCTCATCACATGCTTCATCACATTGGTGAGTGAAGGGCATCAGGATGTAAGCCATCTCGTCCTTGCCGCGCTTGCACTTCCGGTTGGGGCTGCCCCACACTTGGTCGCCTGGTGGGAGGAGAGACAAAGCAAGCGACCCTCAACGTAGAATCGACCCTCTGCCCCACTTGTATCATACGTAGCCCACAGCCACTTCGACCCGGCGCTGGCCCGGACAGTCCACCAATTGATCCCCACCGGCTTTCATGCCAAAATACGGTCACGGTCTGGAGGCACTCAGTCATGTCACGAAATGTCATCAATCAAATGGAGCAGTACTTGTCCCCGGAGTCGCTGCGCCTGATCCAAAAGGCCGGCGCGCTGGCGGCGGAGAAACGGCTGGGCATCTACCTTGTCGGCGGGGTGGTGCGGGATGTCCTCCTGGGCCGGGCCAACTCCGACCTCGACCTGGTAGTGGAAGGCAATGCTGTGGGGCTGGCCGAATCGCTGGCTGGTGAGGTTGGCGGCCGGCTTGTCGTCCACCGCCGTTTCGGCACGGCCAAGATACGCACCGGGAACCTGACCATCGATCTGGCCATGGCCCGGGCGGAGACCTATGCCCGCCCCGGCGCCCTGCCCTCGGTGCGGGCGGGCTCGATCCACGATGACCTGGCGCGGCGCGACCTCACCGTCAACGCCATGGCCCTGCGCCTCGACCCCACGAACTTCGGCAAGCTGGTGGACCCCTTCGACGGACAGCAGGACCTGGAGAGCAAGCTCATTCGCATTCTTCATGACCGGAGCTTCATCGACGATGCCACCCGCATGCTGCGGGCGGTGCGCTACGAGCAGAGATTCGCCTTCCGGTTGGAAGCCACCACAGAGAAGCTGCTGCGCCAGAATGTGGCCATGCTGGGCACCATATCCAGTGACCGGATACGGCATGAACTGGAGTTGATACTGAAAGAGGAACGCCCTGAGAAGGCGCTGAAGCGCGCCGGAGACCTTGGTCTCTTGGGTGAAGTCCACCCGGCTTTGAAGGGCAACGGCTGGCTGGAGAAGAGGTTTGTGAAGGCGCGCGAGGTAGCTTCGCCGCCTACACCGACGCTGTATTTCGCCCTCCTGACTTACCCAATTGGTGTGAGGGACTGCGAGGATCTGATAGCTCGCCTGAAGATGCCGGGAACCGTCTCGCGGGTGATCCTGGACACCGCTCGCCTGCGGGGGCAAATGCCATTGCTGGATGCCCCGGATCTGCCGCCGAGTGCCATCTGTGGATCGCTCCAGGAGTATTCCCCGACGTCTGTCCTGGCCTGCGCCATCGTTGCGGACTCGGCCCTGTTTCAAGAGCGGATGGACCTGTACCTGACACGGTGGCGCCACGTCCGGACGGCACTGGACGGCAGCGCGCTGCAGAAGCTGGGCGTCCCGTCCGGGCCCCGACTGGGCCGGATGCTGAAAGCGCTGCACAGGGCGAAGCTGGACGGTAAGATAGGTACCAGAGAAGACGAGACTGAACTGGTGCAGCGCTGGCTGTCGCAAGGGAGATGAAATGGATCAAGTGTGCTGTGTGTGCGGCGAGGCCCTGGACGGAGAGAACGTCTCCCGGTGCCGGCTCTGCGGCGGGAGTTTTCATTTGGCCTGGTCAACCGGAGCCAACATCAAAGAATGCGGTACCTACTGGTTCCATCCTGAGCACTGCGGCCTGAACTTCATCTGCCGTCTCTGCGAAGCCAGCCTGGGAACCGGCGGCCCTCAGTCGCCCAACCAGTTCACCACTTCCTGAGGCATCTGCCGCAAGCTGCCCCTCTTCACGGTGCACTTCGGCAGCGAGTCCAGGAAGACCCGGCCATAGCTCTTACTCTGGACGCGCCGGTCCATGAGAATGACTACTCCGCGGTCGCTCCAACTTCGGATCAGGCGTCCGAAACCCTGCTTGAAACGAAGGACAGCCCGGGGAACCATATACTCGTTGAATGGATCGTCGTAGAGTTCAGCCCGCGCTGAGAAAACGGGATCGGTCGGCACGGCGAAGGGCAGGCGGGTGATGACCAGGACGCTCAGGGCCTTCCCCACTACATCCACACCCTCCCACATGGCCGACGTGCCGAACACCACCGTGTCCGGGTTGGCCTTCAGGTGGTTCAGCACTCTCTTGGGGCTGCCGTCGATCCCCTGTCCCAGGACCAGGATGCCCTCCTGCCCCAGGGGTTCGTGAACCGCCGCATGGGCCGTGCGCAGAGCAGCGTGAGAAGTGAACAACACTAGCGTGCGTCCCCTAGTGGCCCGGCACAGCTCCGTCAAAGCCACGGCCACTCCCTGCTGGTAGCCGGGGGTCTCCGGCTCCGGGATATCCTGGGGAAGATAGACCATCGTCGACTTCTTGTAATCGAACGGGGCTTCAATGGCCAGTTCGTCGGCTTCATTGACCCCCAGAGCGTTCTTCATGTAGGCAAAGCTGTTGCCAGTGGTCAATGTCGCGCTGGTGAGGACCACGGAGTCCTTCTGCGAGAAGAGAGTCCTCTCCAGTATTTCCCCCACCTGCAGCGGTGCCGCATGCAGAGAAAGCCCGTACTGCGGATTCAAGACGGCCCAGTAGATGGACTTGGCGTCCGGGCTGGAGATAACCGATTCCAGTTGGGTCATTAGCGTTCGAACCCGCTGCCGCAGAGAAGACATCTCACCCAGCAGTCCGATCATCTCCAGACTCTTCTTGTCCGGCAGGTCATCCATCACGGCGTACAGGTCGCCCAGGTCTTTGTCCACGCTTCCCAACTCCAGGTCGAGGTTCTCCCAGGAGAGCTCCACTTCCGTCCATTTCGGCTGACCGCGGACTGCGCCGGTGATCCTCAAGTTGCTCTCATAGTCGGTGCGACCTCCTCTGCGGGTCGTCTGCAAAAAGGAACTGAGGACTTCCACCAATTCGCTCGCGCGGGTTCGACCCGCCTTCGCTTTCTCTTGGAGCTCCTTGAGCCTGTCCGTCATCGCCCGTCGCCTCGACGATGTCGCCGTCGCGTTGCGCAAATGGCCGCGAAGCCGGAATCCCAACCCGCCTTTGTCTCCGAACTGGCTCAGGCAGTCATAGATGTCATGCTCGGAGACCTCATAGCCGAGTTGATCAGTGGCCTCCTCTTCCAGCCGATGCGCTTCATCGACGATAAGGCGGTGGTACTCCGGCAGGATGCTCCCGCTCTTGGTCAGGTCCGATAGGAGCAGGGCATGGTTGACCACTATCAGATGGGCCCCTTGCGCCATCTGCCGGGCCCGGTACAGGAAGCAGCCGGACGGATAGTAGGCGCAGCGCGTCGTCACGCAGTTGTCCTCGGAGGCGCAGACCCGGTTCCAAAGGTCAGCCTCGCCCCTATTTAGGTTGAGCTCAGCGCGATCACCACTGGAAGTGGCGTTCACCCAAAGCAAGAGGCGTAGCAGGAATCGGGCCTCCTCCCAGGGCAGTCCCGGAGTCTGGCGCCAGGCATTCCACCGCCGCAGGCAAAGGTAGTTGCTGCGGCCCTTCAGTTGGGCGATGTGGAGTTCTGGGCCAGCAGAGCGCTTCTTCGCCTCTGCCTTTCCCAGTACCTGGAGGAGGTCGGGTATGTCCTTGCTCATGAGCTGCTCTTGAAGATTGATGGTGTTGGTAGATACGACTACGGGGGTGCTGTTCTCCAGCGCAAAGATAATGGATGGCAGCAGGTAGGCAATCGACTTGCCGATGCCCGTGCCCGCCTCCACGATGACCTGCCCACTGTCATTCAGCGCCTGGGCCACCCTCTTCATCATCGACACCTGCCCCGGACGGTGCTCAAACCCCGGAAACACATCGGCCATGGCGCCGCCCTCGCTGAGGAAGGCCGTCAGCCACTTCAGATCCAGAGGCTTGGTGGTTTCTGCCGGCGTGAGCGGCTGCCTCTCCGGCAGGTCCGCTGGTCGCGGGACGAAGGCGCTCCCCCAAGCTTGTCTGTCCCAGAGCGATGTCTTTCCCACCTTGGCCCTCTCCAGGTCGAGGAAGAAGGGGCGCCAGGACCAGCTTGAAGACGCTGTCAGCCGGTTGATCTCGGCCACGGTCGGGAGATCAAGGGCGGAGGCCTTGTCCAAGAGGGCCAGCAGCACGCCTTTGACCGTCAGGGCGTCAGCCAGAGCGCGGTGCTGAACGGGCGTCGGCACTTCGAGTTCCCTGGCCAGGGTGCCCAGGGTGTAGTCCTGCAACTGGGGCAGCAAGACGCTGGCCACGTCAAGTATGTCGTGTATAGTGTTGTCGAAGCTCAACCCCTGGGCGCGCAGGAATTCGAGGTCGAAATTGATGTTCTGTCCCACGATCGGGCAATTGCCGATGAAAGCCGCCAGCCTGTCCGCTACCTCTGAGAAATCGGGGGCGGACTCCAGTTCTTCCTGGTTGATGCCCGTGAGCATGCAAATGCGGTAGGAGAGGGGGCGGTGAGGGTTCACGAGGGTGTCGAGGGTCTCGATTTCCTGGTCGCCCCGGAACTTGACGGCGCCGATCTCAATGATGGCGTCTTCTTCCGAACTCAGCCCTGTAGTTTCCAGGTCAAGGGAGACGAGAATCTCATCAAGCATGGGACTAGTGATCATGTGCCGTGGCGTTTCGTTGTAGTTCACCTTCGATTGCGGTGAAAACAGCGAAAACGCCGCACGCTATCCTTTCCAGAGTTCCAGCCGCGGAATGGGCTGCTGACGAAGCCGGGCCAACGCGCAACAATACTCTCGATTATCCGGGTGAAGCAGTACACAACGATTATAGCCCCTGGCGCCTGCCTAGGAAAGTGAAGAGGAGGGACTCAGTGACAGTCCAAGACCACTGGCGCTGCTCATACCGTCTCTGCCAGGTAGGCTTCCATTCGCAGTTTCTTCAGCCAGTGGAGAATCTCTTCCCCCTCACCCCTGCCACCCACCAGCGTGAACAGCGTGGGACCGGCGCCAGCCAGATGGACCTCGGCCGCTCCGGCGGCCAGAAACTCACGCCGGTAATGGTCCAGTTCCGGGAAGACGGACAGGGCCAGTGGATCGAAGACGTTGAAGCACTGTCGGCTGGTGATCCTTTCGCCGGCCCTGATTGAACTGGCCAGCCTCCGGGCGTGCTGGCCTGTGGTGAAGCCCGCCGGGTCGAGGTGGGCGTACATCTCCCTGGTCTTGTTGGGCATCTCCATCGGGGGCCGGAGCAGCACCACCCAGGTCTTCGCTGGGGAGGGCAGGGCCTCCACCTTCTCGCCTCTGCCGGTGGCCAGGGTGGTGGGGCTGCCGCTGACGAAGAAAGGCACATCGGAACCCAGTTGTGCCGCCACGTCGACTAGTCTCTTCTGAGGCAGATAGATGCCCCACATCTTGTTGAGAACCTGCAGGGTCACGGCGGCATCGCTGCTGCCGCCACCGAGCCCGCTGGCCGGCGGAATGCCCTTGCCCAGAGTGATGGCCACGCCGCGGCTTCCGCGAGCCAACCCCTGCATCAGCGTGGCTGCTTTGTACACCAGGTTGTTGGGAGAGACCAATTCCGCGACATCGCACGCCAATTGAATGCCATCGTGAGGCTCGAAGGTCAGGACGTCACACAGGCTGATGGCCTGCATGACGCTGATGATCTCGTGATAGCCGTCCCGGCGCTGGCCCAGCACCTCGAAGGTGAGGTTGATCTTGGCATTCGCCTTTCTGGTTATGGGCTTCTTCTCAGGACTCAAGGCGATCCCTTTCTCTACACAGCCTGCCCCATTCCTCGATGCTCAGGGTCTCCGCCCGGCGCTTGGGGTCTATCTCGGCCCGCTGCAGCAGGTCGGCCGCTTCCTGGGTGCCGACGGCCAAGCCCTGGGCCAGCGAGTTGCGCAGTTGCTTCCGCGGCGCGCTGAAGCCGGCGCGGACTGTCTCGAAGAAGGCCCGGGCACTGGGCACGTCCACCGGCGGCTTGTCGTGGACGTCCACACGCAGAATCACCGAATCCACCTTCGGCGGCGGATAGAAGCTCCTGGCTGGGACACGGGCCACTATGGACGGCTTACCGTAGAACTGGATGCTGACCGCCAGCAGGCTCATGTCGCCCGGCTGGGCCACTATGGCCTTGCCCACCTCCTTCTGCACCATGACCACCATGAGTGCAGGCTGACGCGATGCCTCTAGGAAGTGGCGCAGCACGGCCGAAGTGATGTAGTAGGGGATGTTGGCTACCACCTTGTAACTGGTGGGTGCGCCGGTGGGAGAAGGCAGAAGAGAGACAGGGTCGACGCGCATTATGTCGCCCTGGATGACGGTCAGGTTGGGGTGTCGAGCCACGATTTCACTGAGGGCGGAGACCATCTCGCTGTCGGCCTCGATGGCCATGACTCTCCCTGCCTGCTGGGCCAATTCTCGTGTCAGGATACCCAGCCCGGGGCCGACTTCGATCACCGTGTCCTCGGAGGTCAGATCGGCTGCTGCCACAATGCGCCGCAGCACCCGCCCGTCGACCAGAAAGTGCTGGCCGAGGCCCTTCTTGGCCCGGAGGCCAAACTGCCCCAACAGGGTCTTAGCCTTGGTCGCCGGCACATCCACAGGTTCAGGCACGAAAGCCTCCAGAAATGAAATAAGGGTCGTGCACCAGACTTCGACCCTGCCTTGTGGCTTTACTCAGCCGGACAGCTCTGACCAGGAGATCCTGTGGCACCCAGAAGCGGCTACTTACCGCTGCTTCCTTCCGGACCTCACGGGGTTCATAGCTTTCTGCCGCACAGGGCCCGATCTTCAATACCACCCGAAAGAGGCAGTCCCCCAAGACATCGGGCCTCGGACGGGAATTCAGCCCCGCTATAGCGGATTTCGGGTACAGGGCACCGCTAACTCCCCGCCTAGCACGACCCAAGGCCAATGTTAGACTCGCACCTCTCTCTTGTCAATTGAGAATAGATGTGGGATGGAGAATGAAGAATCTGGGGACACCCCAGGCCCCGGCAGCATTCAGCTGCACGGTCATTAGACGGTTCGATTCAGCCGTCTCATCCGAGGAAGAACCTTCTCACCTCTTCAGCATCGAGCGGCCCGCCGTGGCCCGAGAGCAGTGTCTTCGGCGAATACTCCAGCACCTTTCTGACGCTGGCCTTGACTGGCTCCGGGTCCTTTACCCACAAGGGATAGGCCGGCTTCCTGGGAGCGTTGAACCTCCCTACCACCAGGTCGCCGACGATGGCGGCGTGTCCCGGGAAGACTATGGAGATCGACCCTTCGGTATGCCCGGGCGTCCGGATCCACTTGGCCTCGATGCCGTAGTCCGACAGGTCTCCCTCGTCACCCTCCAGTGTCATATCCGGCTCAAAGGGCTCGGCTTTGATGCGGTCCACCAACGGCTTCATGATTTTCTCCCAGGTGTTTCTGGTTGCCAACGGCATGTTTCGTCCGCTGCGTGGTCCCTCAACATCCAACTGGTGAATGGCGATCATGCAGCCGAGCCTGCGCTTCAATCCCGGTGCCCCGCCGAAGTGGTCAAGGTGCCCGTGGGTCAGCAGAATCAACTTGACCTTGCTGAGGGAGTCCTTACCCCTCTGTTGGATAGAGCGAATGATCTTCTTCTCGTACCAGTCGTTGAGGGCGTCTACCAGTATGGAGCGCTTCTCCCCCTCAAGAAGGTACACTTTGCCCGTGGGGGTACGTATCTCAACGATGGAAGGCGTCTTGGCGGCCAACGTCATCTCTTCCGTAGCAGGAACCTGGTCTTCCGCAGAAAACTAGCATAGAGTACGACTCACCGTTTTTCAAATCGCGAAGTGGGTGACTGCCCTTGGGCAACTTGGAGTCGCGCGGGCCGGTTCTGCGAGATCGGGTGCTCAGAGAGGATTGAGCACCGTCGGCACTGTGGGATCCACACGAGGCTCTAGGGCAGCAGCCAGCAAAGTGTGCGGCGGCACACTGTCAGGTTCTATAGGAGGACAGCCAGTATGATGGCTGCTGCGATGGCCGTCACCAAAATACCGACCGACTGGGCAAGACACCCAAACAGACAGCCGCCCGCGTCCATCTCTCCAGTACCTTCACGGCCACCGTCTGGTCCGCACTATACCACACGGCGTGAACACTCCTCAATCCATCTGGTGCTACATGAGGATAGGGCGGTGCTCCACAGGCCACTTCGGTCTCGACGACGCAATGGGAGAGAGAATGGCCTTCTAGCACATCTGGACAGGGATCGTGTGACCCCCGTTCTTGCCGGTTTTCCCGCTGTCCGGTTTTGGCTCCGGTCTTGGTTCCTGCTTTGGTTGGTCTTTCTTTGCCATGATCTCAACAAAGCGTACGGTGAAACTGGGAGTCCGTCGATAATGGCGGCTTGCCGCAGGGTCACCTTCGCCCCCCTCTGAGGTCGATTGCCTGCCACGCCTCGCGCTTAGGGATGTTATTGTAGACAGATTCCCTGGAGTCTGTCAAGCGGAGATTGTGCTCCAATGGCAATTGCGCTGGCAGGTTTGGCTAGTGTAGAATGGCCTCATCACCAGGGAGTCCTCTTCATGAACCTCGGCGTGTGCAGCATGACTCTCCGTTTGCCGGAGAATGAGAGCCTGAAGGGCAAGAGGAAGGTGGTCAAATCTCTGATCGCCCGGGTGAGAAACACCTACAATGTGGCCATAGCCGAGGTCGATGATCAGGATGTATGGCAGTTGACTACTTTGGGCATAGCCTGCGTCAGCAATGATGCTCAGCAGAACAACAGGGTCCTGTCGAAGGTGGTGGAGTTCATCGGCCAGAGCCGGCTTGATCTGGAAGTGGTCGACTACCAGATTGAGCTCATCCCCTTCCGCTAAGCTCATCCCTGAGGGCTGACCTGCTGGACCTTGAAGCTCAGAATGACCGTTTCTTCTTTCATCAAGCACATCAAGGCCTCATCCGGCTACCGGGACCAGATCGTTCATATCGAACACCTGCCGTCCTGCGAACCCAGCTATCAGGAACCGGCCACGCCCTTGAACGGCCAACTGGAGTCGGCCCTCCGTGCATCAGATCTGTACCCGCTCTATACCCATCAAGCCGCGGCCATTGACCTGGTCCACTCCGGGGAGAATGTGGTCGTGGTCACAGGCGCTGCCAGCGGCAAAACGCTGTGCTACAACGTGCCCGTGCTGCAATCGATTCTGACCGACAGAACGAGTCGAGCCCTCTACATCTTTCCCACCAAGGCTCTGGCCCAGGACCAGATGCGCAGTCTGACCGAGTTGACGTCGCTGCTCCCCAGTCCGGTGAAGGTGGCTACGTTCGACGGCGATACGCCCCGCGAGCAGCGCTCTTATGCCAAGAGGTCCGCTCAGATCGTGCTCACCAACCCCGACATGCTCCATCTGGGAATCCTGCCAAATCACCAGTCGTGGTCCAGGTTTCTCCGCCGGTTGAAGTACGTTGTCATCGATGAGGTCCACACCTACCGTGGGGTCTTCGGCTCTCATGTAGCCAACGTGTTGCGGAGGCTGAGGCGGCTTCTGTACAGTTGCGGGGCCAACCCTCAGTTCATATGCTGCTCCGCCACCATCGCCAACCCCGGAGAGCATGTTGAGAGACTGGTGGGACTGCCGTTTCGGGTGGTGAGCACTGATGGCGCTCCTCACGGCCGGAAGGATTTCGTCCTCTGGAATCCGCCCCTCACAGACAAGAACAAAGCTACCCGCGTCAGCGCCAACAGCGAGGCCGCCTTTTTGTTGGCCGAACTGGTGCAGCGGAAGATCCGTGCCATCGCGTTCGCCCGCACCCGCAAGCTCACCGAGCTTATCTATGTTTACGCCAGACAGCGCCTCGGCATTTCGTCCCTGGGCAAGAGGATCAAGCCCTACCGGGGTGGCTACCTCCCCGAAGAGAGACGTCAGATAGAGCAGGAGTTGTTCCACGGTGATCTTCTGGGGGTGGTGGCTACCACTGCCCTGGAGCTGGGCATAGACATCGGTGACTTGGACGCCGCGGTTCTCACCGGCTACCCAGGGAGCATCGCCAGCACCTGGCAGCAGGCGGGCCGCAGCGGCCGAAGAAGAGGCATGAGCCTCAGCTTCCTTATCGGCTTGGACAACCCGCTCGATCAGTACTTCATGCGTCATCCCCAGGCTCTCTTCGGCCAGCGCTATGAGAACGCCCTGATAGATCCTGGGAACCAGTATGTGATGAAGTCGCACCTCCTGTGCGCCGCCTGGGAACTGCCGTTGACGGCCGGGGACGATCGCTACTGGGGGGAGCTTCTCAAGAACACCCTTCTGGCTTTGGAGGAGAATCGATTGCTCAGATCCCGCGAAGGCCGATGGTATCCCACTCCGGCCATCGCCTACCCCGCTGAAGGAGTCAGCATCCGCTCTGCTTCGTCTCTCAACTACACCATCCTGGATGCTTCGCAGGGCCACCGGCAGATAGAGACCGTCGACGCCAGCGTGGCCTTGTCTCAAATCCACCCGGGGGCGATCTACCTTCACTATGGCGAGCCCTACCTGGTGACGGAGCTCGACCTGGCCGGGCGCTGCGCCTATGTAGTGCCAGCGGACGTCCCGTACTACACCCAGGCGAAGGAAGTGACGGATATCCGGGTGGTGAAGACGCTCATGCAGAAGGACACTCCTGAAGCGAAGTGCTACCTGGGCGAAGTCGAAGTGACCGCAACCGTTGTCGGCTTCAGAAGGAAGATGCAGTTCACCGAGGAGGTCATAGGCGAAGATTTCCTGGATCTTCCTCCCAATCACTTCAACACTGTGGCGGTCTGGTTTGACCTCCCTGATGAGGCGATCGAGAAGATAGACGAGGCACGGCTTGATTTCGCCGGTGGACTGCACGCTGCCGAGCACGCCTGCATCGCCCTGTTGCCTCTCTTTGCCTTGTGCGACCGCAATGACCTGGGCGGAATCTCCACGCCTTTCCATCCCGACACGGGTGAACCCCAGATCTTCATCTATGACGCCCATCCGGGCGGTACCGGGATCGCCGAGAAGGGCTTCGAGGTGGTCCAGGAGTTGTGGCGGGAAACCCTGAGACTCATCACGGAATGCCCGTGTGATGATGGCTGTCCCAGTTGTGTTCAGTCACCCAAGTGCGGCAATAACAACCAACCACTGGACAAGAAGGCGGCCCAGACGATCCTTGAGGTGCTGACCCAGCGGGCTGACTGATCGGAAGCGCTGGGCGAAGTCCTGCCGGGAGGCCGAGGGTCTCCCGAAACCACTAACTCGAAATCCCAAATCCTAGACCCGAAGGGGTGCAGTCTGCCTCAAGCGGCCCCCGAGGTTCCGGCAATGTCCGCTCATCACGGGCGGGCTTTGCTTCGCTCACGCCACCCATCGGGGGCGTGCAGAGGGGCGAAGCCCCTCTGCGTTTCTTCTATCCCCCAAGATCGGGGGATACAGGGGGTTGAAGTCTGCCCCAAATCCACATTGCCAGAAGACAAGGCATAAGGTTATCATCATTACTTTGGGATACACTCAGATCAGGGAGGGAAGCCGAGTTGCCCATTGAGATCGATCGCCTGTTGGAAGCGGCCAAGACGCGCCTGGCTTCGGAGAAGACGCCGGCGCTGCTCATGGATAAGAGGCTGATAAAGGCCAAGTACGAGGAGTTCCGCACTCAGTTCAGCAGAGCCAAGGTGTACTACGCCGTGAAGTGCAATCCACATCCCACCATCATCACGCTCTTGCACGGACTCGGCTGTGATTTCGAGGTCTCCTCGCTGGGCGAACTGGAACGGCTGCTGTCGATGGGCATTCCGTCGCCGCGGATCACCGTTGGCAACCCGGTGAAAGACCCGTCCCTGGTCCAGCTGGCCCACCGGAGCGGAATAGGACTGACCGCCTTCGATTCCGAGTCGGAGATCGAGAAGCTGGCCACGCTGGCGCCCGGCACGAGCGTTGGCGTGCGCCTCACTGTGCCCAACGATGGGAGCGAGTGGCCGCTGACCAAGAAGTTCGGCGTGGAAGCGGACCAGGCCGTGGAACTCCTGGTGCAGGCCAAGAAGAGCGGGCTCAAGCCGGTGGGCATCTTCTTCCATGTGGGTTCGCAGTGTACTCTGGCAAGCACTTGGGCGAAGGCCATCGAGAAGAGCTGGTCGGTGTGGCAGCGGGCAGCGGAGAAGGGGGTGGGGCTGCGTATGCTGAACCTGGGAGGCGGCTTCCCGGCCACATACCTGAAGCCGGTGCCGACCATGGCCGAGATCGCCCGAGTCATTCATAACTCCCTGGCGGCGTTCTTCCCGAAGGACATCGAGGTCTCGATAGCCCCGGGAAGAGGCTTGGTAGGTGAGGCCGGCGTTCTGGCTGCCACCGTGACGGCCAAAGCGGTCAGGGACGGGGAACAGTGGCTCTATCTCGATGTGGGCGTGTTCAACGGCCTGATGGAAGCTGTCGGCGGCATCAAGTACCGCATCGTCCCGTCAAGAAACGGCCCCACCCGGAAGTGGGTGCTCTCCGGGCCAACCTGCGATAGCTTCGATGTCATCTCGAACGAGGTGGAACTGCCGGACCTTGACGTCGGGGAGAGGGTCTACATCACGTCGGCAGGCGCCTATACCACTGCCTACGCGTCGCAGTTCGATGGTTTTCCCATACCGGCAATCCACTTTCTGGAATAGGGGCAAACGATGACCGAACTCCAGTTCCAAGAGACAGATCCCTTCGCGCCAATCCACTATGTCTACGATGTCGAGGAGATTGTCTGCTCGCGCCGGACTGAGTACCAGCAGTTGCTCATCTTCAAGAGCGGCTACTTTGGAAGGGTGCTGGTTCTCGATGGCGTGGTGCAGCTCACCGAGCGGGACGAGCACTTCTACCACGAAATGCTGACCCACGTGGCCCTGCATGCCCATCCGCATCCCGCCGACGTACTCATCATCGGCGGCGGCGACGGCGGGTCGCTGCGCGAGGTGCTGAAGCACCAGACCGTCAAGCGGGTGCAGATGGTCGAGCTGGACGGAGGGGTTATAGAGGCCTCGAAGCAGTTCCTGCCCACGCTGTCCGCCGGTTTCGCCGATCCACGGGCCCACGTCCTGGAGACTAGGGGAGAGGAGTTCCTAGCCTGGACCAGGGACAAGTTCGATCTGGTAATCATGGACTCCACTGATCCCGTAGGTCCTGCCGCCGCCCTTTTTGCCGACGAGTGCCTGACCAACGCGGCTTCGGTCTTGAAAGACGAGGGCATGTTCGTGGTCCAGACGGAATCGCTTCACTTCCACCTGGACTTCGTTCGAGAAGTCCAACGGAAGCTGGCGCGTATCTTCAAACTGGTCGATCTGTACACGGCACCATTGGCCACCTACGGGGGGAACTGGTGGGCCTTCTCCATCGCCTCCAAGGGACATGACCCCCGCGAACTGCGGCGTCCCTGTGAAGTCGACACCAAGTACTATGCCGAGGACGTTCACCGTCAGGCATTCCTGCCGAGCAGCCTGCGGCGGAAGCTGATCGACAGCGAAGGCTAGTCTCGCTTGAAACCGCATTGACACCACACGCACGGTGCTTTAGAGTAGCCACAGCAGCAAGATGGGCAGTTCGCTTCGCCTGGGCAAGATCCTCGACATCGAGATAAGACTCCACTACTCGTGGTTTCTGATCTTCGCCATCGTCACCTTCTTCGTGTACTCCTATTTTCGTGAGGAATACACCGCCCTCGTGAGTCTGGCGATAGGTTTGTTGGCCAGCCTTCTATTCTTCTCCTCGGTGGTGGCTCACGAGTTGGCCCACAGCGTGGTGGCTATCCGAAACGGCATCCCAGTGCGGAGCATAACGCTGTTCATCCTCGGGGGCGTGGCCAACATAACCAAAGAGGCCGAGCGCCCCAAAGCCGAGATGCTGATGGCCATCGCCGGGCCCTTGTGCAGCCTGGTAATAGGCTTGGTCTTTGGGGCCGTGTGGCTTACCACAGGAGGACTGCACGAAGACGCTACCCGCTTCCACGACCTGCTCTTCATTCTGGCCCAAGTCAACGTGTTCCTGTCATTGTTCAACCTTCTGCCGGGGTTCCCTCTCGATGGAGGTCGCGTACTGCGTGCCGTTCTCTGGCAGACCACCAAGAACTACCGGAAGGCAACGCGGATTGCCTCGATCGGGGGACAGGTCATAGGCTGGCTGATGGTCGGTGCTGGTGTCATGGCTGTGGTTCTCTACTTCCGTATGGAGAACCCCCCATTGGACATCCTGGATGGCATCTGGTTCGCCATAGTCGGCTGGTTCTTGAGCAGCATCGCGGCCAGCAGTTATCGCCAGGTGGTCTGGCGTGAAGCCATGAAGGGCATCACCGCTTCCTCAGCCATGGTCGGCGACTTTATGACCATACCCGCGGACATTAGCCTGATGCAGTTGGTGCACGACTACATACAGCCCAACCGGTACCGCAGTTTCGTGGTAGCCACGGATGGCAGGTTCCAGGGAGTGGTAGACATTGAGAGCATCCGCAAAGTCCCGCAGAATCGCTGGGACCAGACCACTGCGGCTTCAGCCATGACACCGGCTGGCAAGGTGATCACCGCGGACCCCGAAGAGGAAGGCGTCAGCGTAGCAGAGAAGATGGAGGAGCACCGGTTGGACGGGATACCGGTGGTGAGGGATGGTGTGGTCATAGGCCTGGTCACCCGGAACAGCCTGGCACGCGTGATGCAGATGCGCGCTCAGTTCGGTACCAGATGATGGAAGTCAGCCCGGTCAACTGGAGAGTCGACGGCATAACGATTTTCGGGGAGTTGCGTCTTCCCGCCGATGGAGCCGCACACCCGGCAGTCTGCATCTGCCACGGCATACCCTCCGGCAAACCGCCGGATCTCGGCGACGCGGGTTACCCCGGTTTGGCAGAGAGGTTCTGCCTGGCTGGCTTCGTCACCCTCATCTTCAACTTCAGGGGGACTGGGCCAAGCGGCGGCGATTTCGACATGATGGGCTGGACGCGAGACCTCGAAGGCGCTGTCGAATACCTGTACTCTTGCCATCAGGTGGATCGGTCGCGCATCTACTTGATGGGATTCAGCGGTGGGGCCGCCGCCTCAGTCTACGTGGCCGCGCACGATGCGAGAGTCACCCGGCTGGTGCTCTGTGCCTGCCCGGCGGAGTTCCGCCGTATAGTGGTGGAGAAGAGGGCTGACTTCTCGATCGAACATTTTCGTCAGATCGGCCTGATCAGGGACAGGGGCTTCCCTCCTTCGTTGGACGAGTGGACCAACAGCTTTAGAAAGGTCACCCCTGTGAACTGGATAGACCGGATTGCCCCCCGTCCGCTGTTGATGATTCAAGGCAAGGACGATGACTTGATCGGCGAGAAGCAAGCTTGGCGTCTCTACGAAAAGGCCGGTGAACCCAAGGAGATAGCCATCGTTGCCGGAGCCGGGCACAAGCTGCGGCTGAGCGACCGGGCCATGGATATCGCTTTGAGCTGGTTGAGGAGGCCGTTGCCGTCCTCTGTCTAGGATTCACGGGAGGGCAAGTAGCGCCGATGGCAGCGCCTGCACACCAGTCCGTTCCCGTCAATGCCATCTTGACTGTAGCCGAGCAATGGTATAATCGGGCCACACCAGGTGCTCCCGTGTGGGCGAGCTTCTGGGTGATGGGTGGGCAACGAATCTCCTTGATGTCGCATACTATCGAATTCCCGCAGACCTGGTCGCCTACATGATGACCACTATACAGCGATCAGGGCATTCTCCGGTTGACCTGCGTCTTGACGAGACGACAGAAAGAAGGGAGGGAAGCAGTGAGCCTGTATGACGACGTGGTCAAGATCGCCAAGCTCTACCTGGGGCCGGCGGCCGAGAGGTTCGTGACCCGGCAAGTCGGCAGCCATTTGAACAAGACGGTATCTGAACTGACCGCTGGTGACCTCGAAGAGCTGGCGAAATGGTGCTTTGTGTCAGGTAGGCTGGTGATGCCTGAAGAACGTGCCAAGGAGTTCGGCGAGGCAGTCAAGAAGATCAAGGCATGAGATATCTCACGAGGGAGGGCACATGAAACGGTTCAACAAGATTGGCTGGAAGTTCATTGCCACCAGCACCATAATCCTGGTGATTGCCCTGGTAGTGACGACGGCGATCTCCACCAACCGTTTCGGGAAGGCGGTCACTGGTTTTGCCAAAGACGACCTGCAACGTACTGCTGAGGAGAACGCAGCTTACATCTCCAAGTTCTATGATGACAAGACAAGGCTCTGCGAGGCACTATCCGAGGAAGATCTCATCATCCAATGCTGCCTTGACCAGGCCGGATCCTTGAGGGGAAACATGGCCAACCCCACTTACCACAACTACGCGAAGGATGTGAATCCAGCGAGATGGAACGAGCTCTGTGTCTATCTCAACAGAAACTGGGAATACTGGCAAGATCAGCTCGAGAATATGTTCGTGGGAGACATCTATGGATATGCGCATTGTGGTGCCTTTGAAGTGATCGGCATACCAACTTCCGGTATACCGATGAATGTTGAGGGCAGAGGCGGGAACTACTGGGCGAGAGCTATTGAAGGAGAGATTGCCTTCGGGGACCTCGAGTGGTCTCCTGTTCCGACCCATGAGTTCCTCGCTTCCTCTATCGCCGTCCCGGTCAGGGACAGCCTCGACCGTGTGTGCGGTGTTGCCGCTGTGGCTATTGATTCCAGGCCTGTCATGTCGTACATTCAGAGGAACGCAGTCGGCAGCACCGGGTTCACGATTCTCCTTGATAGATATGGGAGGATTCTGTCGCATCCCAATGCCGAATACTGCCTGCACGGATTGCCGGACGACGGGACTCTCACAGAGACCTACCTGAAAGACCTGACAGGTACTGGGTGGGCGGATCTCCAAGAGAGCATGGTGGCTCTGGAGGATGGTTCTGACACTGTTGTCCAGGGCGGCAAGGAGTACCAAGTCTACTACCGGTCTGTAGACCCGGTGGGACAATACGCAGGCATGGGTTTGTCCGTGGCATCGGTGATCAGCGACAGCGAGTTGCACGAAGAGGCGAAATCGATGAGGAACACCATCATCATTATTGCTCTGATAGCGATTCTCGTCGCGGTGGTGTTGTGCTATTGGGTCGCCAGCAGAATTACAAAGCCCATCAAGGATCTGCAGGTTGCAGCGGACAAGATCAGCAAGGGTGAAATGGATGTGGCCATTAACGTCAAGTCCAAAGATGAAGTCGGTGACCTGGCGGAGAGCTTCAATCGCATGGTGCAGGCAGTGAAATACCTGATGCAGGACAAGGATTGAGGGGGCCAGTAGTTGGCTCTATGAGGATCGGTTGATCGTCATGCAACTCCCTTCGGCGTGGTGCTGACATGCTGCGAGTGAAGCTCATGAGATGCCGAGGGATGGCGTACCCGGCAGTCTTCCAGCGCCGATGGGATTCGTGTTTCAGCACCGGACTCCGAAGATCAGACTCATGGATGTCAGGGGGTTAAATGAAGGTCAGGGTAGTGACCGACAGCACGTCGGATCTACCACTGGAAGTAGCCAGAGATCTGGGCATCACAGTGGTTCCCGCACAGATCCAGTTTGGTGAGCAGGTGTTCCTGGATGGTGTTGAACTGACGACTGATGACTTCTACCGCAGACTTCAGTCCAGCCCGGTGCTGCCCAAGACCTCTCCGGCTTCGATCTCCACGTTCAACTCCGTCTACCGCCGCATCGCTGAGGAAGCTGACGCCATCATATCCATCCATGTTGTGGGCAAGTTGAGCGTTACCTACGACATCGCCCGCCAGGCCAGCGCCGGCTTGAAGTGCCCTGTGTCGGTGGTCGATTCACAGACAGCATCGATGGCGTGCGGGCTCCTGGCCATCACCGCCGCCAAGGCGGCTCGCGCCGGCGAATCACTGAAGGACATCGAGGGTCTGGTGCGGCAGTCTATACCCTGTACCGTCACCTACGGTGTGTTTGGCACGCTGGAGTACCTGGCCAAAGGTGGCCGAATCGGCAGAGGCCAGGCTTTCCTGGGGACGCTGCTCAAGATAAACCCCATACTGGCGATCAAGATGAGCGAGGTGGTGCCGGTGGAGAGAGTGCGTACGCGCGTCCGCGCGGTGGAGAGAATGTGCGAAATCGTGCGCGGTCTCGGAACGCTGAGAGAGCTCTCGGTCATGCGCACTACTGAGCCGGAGGAGGCCGAGGACGTGATCCGGCGTCTCTCGTCCGTCTTTCCGCCGGAACGGGTCTATCGCGCCAGCATCGGCCCGTCGATGGGTACTCAAGTGGGGCCGAACGCTGTCGGTGTAGCTCTCATAGCAGAGAAACCATTACCTTGATCCTGGCGGATGGCCCGCCTCCCGGTGAGGCGCTGGGGAGTGCATTCTAGGAGGAGGTTCGGCATGAATGCTCAGCAGTGGACACTGATTGGCATCAACGTCTTGGGGGGCATCCTGGTTCTAGGCAGTTATGTGCAAGGCTTGATGGCGCATCCGGACAACCGCAACGCGATTTGGGGCGGTGTGCCGGCTTCTGTGCAACCGCTGTACACCGTCGGCATGATTTCGGCGGCACTGGGCTACTTCGCGTTCACCTATTTCATCATGTTCAGGATTGATGCTGAGGTTCGCATGGCCGACCGCTTTGGCTTCTGGATTTTCTATCTGATCTACATCCTCATTCTCCTGCCATCCGCCCTATGGATGCCGTTGACATATGCCGCCCTAGGAAGCCACAGCACCGGGCTGTATTGGGCCATACGCATCGTGCTGGCCGTGGTGGGCCTGGGCTCGCTGGCCTTGCTGGCGGCCCTGCTGAGCCTGCGCACCGGCGGGTCCTCGTATGCCTACTGGCTGGCTGTGGCCGGAAGCGCCGCCTTCTGCCTTCAGACGGCGGTGCTGGACGCTCTGGTGTGGCCGGCGTTCTTTAGGGTATAATGGCCAGTCAACTGGCATGAAGAGGCACTTCGAGAGACTAGGCTGGAAGGCCATACATAGGATGTCGCCTTCTATTCCCAACTACATCTTCCGATCGGCCTCCGTTTGGGCAGTATTCTTAGAGAACCAGAGGTAAGAGAGGAATGGTACAAGAAGAGAACATCATCAGCGCCACAGGCATCCACAAGACTTACCGCACGGGAACGGTGGAGGTGCAAGCTCTGAGAGGCGTTGACTTCATGGTCAAACGCGGCGAGATGGTGGCCGTCATGGGTCCCAGCGGCTGCGGCAAGACCACTCTCCTCAACTGCCTTTCCGGGCTTGACAGTTTCGATCAGGGCGAGGTGGTGATAGAGGGGACTCAGCTCCCGAAGATGTCGGACAACGAACGGACCGACTACCGGGCCCGCCGCATGGGCTTTGTCTTCCAGCTCTATAACCTTCTGCCGGTACTGAGTTCCGTGGAGAATGTGGAGATGCCACTGCTTGTCTCCGGGGTGCCATCGGCCAAGGGCCGGAAGATGGCCCTGGAAGCCTTGGGGATGGTGGGGCTCCCGGGGGTGGCGGACCGAATTCCCGCCGAGCTCTCCGGTGGGCAGCGCCAGCGGGTAACCATTGCCAGGGCGTTGGTCAATCAGCCGGCCATAATCTGGGCTGACGAGCCCACCGGTGACCTGGACAGCGAAACGACGGGCGAGATCATGGACTTGCTGTGCAAGCTGAACAAGGACAACCAGCAGACCTTTGTCCTGGTGACCCACTCAGATGAAGTGGCCAAGAGGGCCGACCGCATTGTGCGCATGCGGGACGGCCTGATCGTGGACGGGAAGTAGCCATGCAGGAACTCTTCGGCGTTTCACTCACTACCATCGCCATCGTCATGCTGGTCCTGTTCGGCATCGTGGCCATTGTGGTTGTCACTTTGGCTCTGCGGAACCGGATCATGTTCAAGCTCGGGGTGAGAAATATCCCCAAGCGCCCGGTCCAGACCGCCTTGATAGTCTTCGGACTCATGCTCAGCACAGTGCTCATCACGGCCGCGTTCAGCACCGGCGACACCGTAGTTTTCACCATCAGATCGCTGGCAACGGATGCCCTCGGCAACACGGATGAGGTAGTCGCAGCGCCGAACAGAGAGACGGCTCCGGATTCAGGCTATTTCGACTATGCTCTCTTTGACCAAGTCAGCGAGGGTCTCTCCGGTGCCGATGTTGACGGCATTCTGCCGGTGATACGGGAGCAGGTTCCGCTCATCAATCCAGGGCCGATGCTCAGTGCCCCGAGTGTTACCCTGTTCGCTCCCGGGCCGGAGTATGACGACTATACCAACCTGACCGTGGTGGGAGGAGGTGATGCAAGTCTCAGTGACTTGGCGTCAACCGAAGGTGACATCAGGGTCTTCATCGATGAAGACACGGCGGAGGACCTGAAAGCGGAGGCTGGCGATCAGCTCATCCTGTTTGTCGGTTCTGAACCGAAGCCTGTGGAGCTGGCGGGAGTCGTGAAAGGGGCCTCATCCGGGGGCTTCTCGTTTGTTCTGATGACTTTGGAGAGCGCGCAGGCCGTCCTGGACAAGCCAGGCCGGATAAACACCATCTATGTCTCTAACACTGGGGGAGTGCTGGGTGGGGCCAAGTACAGCGATGAGGTTGAAGAGAGGCTCTTGACTCTCCTGGAGGGGACCGGGCTCGAAGTCTCGACTGACAAGAAGGAGACCCTGGAAGCTGCCGATCTGGCGGGAAGCGCCCTGACTACCATGTTCGTCGGTTTTGGTCTCTTCTCAATCGCCGCTGGCGTCCTGCTGATATTCCTCATCTTCGTGATGCTGGCCGCTGCCCGCAAGTCGGAGATGGGTATGGCCAGGGCGGTGGGTACCAGGAGAAACCAGTTGATACAGATGTTCCTGTTTGAGGGTGTGGTCTATGACCTGATGGCGGCCATCGTCGGAGTGGGGTTGGGAATACTGGTCACCTATGCCATCGCCGGCGTCATGGCCAGTGTCATACAGGGTTCTCCCATAGATATCCGTGTTCACATCGAACCGAGGAGCCTCATAGTGGCTTTCACGCTGGGGATACTGGTCACCTTTGCCACGGTGGCCGTCTCTGCCTGGAGGGTCAGCCGTCTGAACATCGTCAGAGCGATACGTGACATTCCTGAACCGGTCTTCAAGAGAGTGGGTCGCGGCATGCTGGCCACAGGTGTGGCTGTGGGCATTTTCGGTCTTCTCATCTTTGTAATGGGCATAGGTGCCAAGCAAGGAGCCCCGCTCTATTTGGGTTTGGCGCTGATCATCATTGGTTTGGCGCTCATTGCGCGGTGGCGAGGAGTCAGAGAACGACTCGTTTTCACTGTGGCCGGCATCGCATTGCTGGCATGGTCCTTGCTACCGACCGATGTCTTCGAATCCATCTTTGGTGATGAGATGACGATGGGGATAGAGATGTTCTTCATCGCCGGCGTGACGATGGTCCTGGGTGCGGTGTGGGTGGTTTCATATAATCTGGATATCATTTTGCGCATCCTGGTCGGTGTTCTGGGCCGGCTGAAGAGTGCTGCTCCGGTGCTCAGGGCAGCGATGGCCTACCCGATGAAGAACCGGCTGAGGACCGGCCTGACCATTGCCATGTTCTCGCTGGTCATATTCACTATCGTCTTCATGTCGGTGGTCATCGGCGCCAACACGGCTGTCCTTTCGGATTCGGACTCCTTTGCCGGCGGTTATGACATCATGGCGAACGTCAGCTACATCAATCCCATCGCCGATATTCAACAGGAGATGGCAGACAAGGGTTTCGACCCCGATGACTTCGAAGCCATCGCCGGGTACTCCACGATCCCGCTGAAGATCAGGCAGGCCAACACTGAGGGCGAGGGAGAAGAGTTCAAGGACTACGCTCTGAATGGCGTGGATGATGTCTACCTGGATACCAATACCTTTGAGTTCGCGCTCGTTGCTCCCGGCTATGACTCTGCTGTGGAAGTGTGGCAGGCGGTGAAGGACACGCCGGGCCTGGCGGTCATCAGTGCTGATTCTGTGCCTTCTCGACAGTCCTTCAGTGTCTCTGTTGGGGGAGCACAGTTCACCCTTGAGGATGTTTATCTGGAAAATGACGCACTGGATAGCCCAATCCAGGTGCAGGTGATGGAACCGTACACGGGCACCGAAACCGAACTCACTGTCATCGCGGTCCTTGACGCGGTGAGCTTCAACTACGGCGTCTACACCTCCGAGA
>Ga0209703_1000071_pt1 | contig 23643 bp, 42 predicted proteins | sample PPLLak12cMay2015_2_FD_187256 | JGI IMG/M metagenome (GOLD analysis project Ga0209703, IMG submission 187256) | Freshwater sediment microbial communities from Prairie Pothole Lake near Jamestown, North Dakota, USA - PPLs Lake P8 Core (1) Depth... | ecosystem: Environmental > Aquatic > Freshwater...
AATAAGACTCATGGATATTCCTTTTTGGAAATCATTAATTGTTGCTATGTTAATTGTTATAGGAGTTTATATTCAACATGAATAAAGAAGAACTAAAGAAAGAAGTTGAAAGACTTAAAGGAAAAGCTACTGATAAGAGATTAGAAGATTATAGACAATTATGTCTAAATATGCCTAAAATTTGGGAAACGCTTTTAGTCGATACAATATTTTATGAAAAAGCATTATCAGAATTAGAAGGAATAGAGCAAACAGAACAAAAGTTTATAGATGCTATTAATAAAGTCTTTGAAAATATGCCTGTTGCATTCAAGCTAAAAAATGGATTAAGTATCCCTTATAATGAAAAAGATACAGGGGTTCTATTAACTCAATTTAAATTAGGGCTTAAGAAAGAACTTTTAAAATCAATAGGAGAAAAAGAAAAATGACTGAAGAAATTGAAAAGAAAAGGTCAAGAAAGATCCCAAAATGTGTAAGATCTGAGGAATTTATAGCACTTATAGCATCCACTCCAAAAAAGGACATTAAGTCGAGAATTGCTTTTTTATTGGCTTACAGCTCTGGCATGCGAGTCTCTGAGGTCCTTAGAAGCGGGCCAGAGGATTTTAGGCCTAATTCTCTCTTTATATCTCAAAGTAAGTATGGAGTGGAAAGGATTGTCCCAATTCCCAAGGGCTGGAAGCCGGATTTTTTGAGATTCCTGCCTTTAAATCTGACTCCAAGGACCCTGGAAAGAAATTTCAAAAAATACGCCAAAAAAGCGAATCTGCCTGCTTATTATACCTTTCACAGCTTGAGGCATGGGTTTGCAACAAGGTGCCTCGAAGTCGGAATGCCCCTTAATCAGGTACAGGTTTTAATGGGGCATGCAAATATTTCCACAACTTCAATATATGTGAAAGCCAATCCTATTGATGCAATAAAGTCATTCGAAAAGCTATTTTAGAGAAAATACGACAAAAAGCGACATGATTTTATGGGTTTTTAAGCATAAAACCGGTTTTAAATGTCGGGGATTACCTAATCTGCGACATATAAAAAGGGCTCAAATGCCCTGAAATGGATTATAAATAGAGGCAAACTGAGGTTTTCAAAAAGAAGATGTCAAGACAATTCATATGTGATGGGTGCAAGAAGCCGGTCTCAATAAGCACTGAGGTGAAAGTAGGCCTGAAAAAGTTTGATGTATGCGATGCATGCAAGCTCAGGATATTGGAATTTTTCGCAAGGCCAAAAACACTGATGAGCAAGATTGACAACCTGATAAAAAATACTTAAGCCTTGCTGGAGTTCAACCACTCTCTCTGGCAAGGTTTACTTTTTGATGTAAGGAGGTTTATAAAATGGCAAGAATAGACAAGAAAAAAAACAAAGAAGAAGAGGAAGAAGACAGCGAGGACGATGAGGAATCCGAAGAGGAAGATGATGAGGATGAGCCCGATGAGAAAAAGATAAAAAAAGAAATCAACAAGCAAACAGGGAATAATCCTCAGGCAGTTTTTTTCCCAAGAGCTGTGAGTGTCGAGGATATGTTCAATGTTATCTGCGACAGGCTTAATGTTATCGAGAAGAAATTAGATAACGCTATCGGGGAGTCACATAGCTGATGTTAGAATTATTAAATTCCTCGAGGGGAAATTCTATTTTTATTTTTGGTTTGTTTGCGTTCTCCTGGATACAGGGCCAGAGCTGCGGATTTTTTTCCAGGCAGACAGTGCACGGATCGCTGAGAAGCTGAAGCTTGAATCTGTAGTTAAGAAAAAGATTTACTGCCAGCAGCCCTAGGACAATCACTCCTATTATTATAAGGGCCTGCTTCATGTGGCTCATTTGGATTTGCATTTTTTCCTTAACCTCAAGCATTTAGCAACTTTATTCTATTTTAACATTACATAGGTTATTTTATTAACCCGCCACTTATACCCCCCTAACGGTGACCCTCCCTAAAATGCTTCACAAAATCTTCACTTAATCCCATAATTCCAGCGATTGCCTTATCTTCCATCTTGTAAACATCATGCAAATAAACTGTAAATGTCTTGCATCTGTCTTTCCACTTCTTCTCGTGTATTGAAAGTTCTCTTTTTCTGAATGCCCTCGCCTTTCTGGTTCTATACTCTAGCTCATCAATCACATAAGCCTTGGTGAACCTGCATGGAGGGTAAGGAGACTTAACACATCCATAATTATAATATTTCTTGCCATTAATATAGAGCAATTTCTTTTTATTGAAAGGAAACAGAATGTAGTTTCCTCTTTTTCCATGCTTGTTGAAATAAACATGGAACAAAGTCTCGCATCTCCATATTGCGAAGTATTTATCTAGGTCAAAGAAGCTGGGCAATACAATTCCAATAAAAAGATTAAGCTGCCGCATCTCTGTTGCAACTGTTATCATTGCCCTGTTGATTTGGCTGAGGCTTGCTCTTGAGCTTGTTGAACTAAAAGCCTCATCAAGGAGAATGAAGTCTCCTTTTTTTCTGTCCGGAGATTTAATCAGTCTTATAAATTGGTTGTGATTAAATGCAATGTTTTCTATATTGAAATTTGGATCCAGAGCCTTGGCAATCTGCATCGCCAGCACAGACTTTCCTGCTCCTTCCCTTCCATCAAATAATAAGACCTTATCCCGGTCATGCTTTAGTACCTGATTTCTAAAGTTAGGGATTTGCTCTGCAACTATATCATCTACAAAAACATCATTTATGTATGCCATTATAGATTCTCCCTGTCTTCCTTGCCTCCAAACATTTTATATCTCTCCATCTTCCCGACAAGCCACAGCATTATTTCTTTTAATTTGATATAGACTTCTCTTCCTTCCATTTCAGCATTAAGATAAAATTCAGGATTCTTCTCTATTAAATCGTTAAGACTTTTTACAGAATTGTTATACTCATTTTTCTCTGTCTCTTTCAATTTCATTGATACAAATATGAAGAGCCTGTCCTCTGCCTCAAATACTGCACGATAGTTTCTTTCCTGAAAACTATATTCAATATCCTTGAGGATGTTTATAAGGATCTCAGCGAGACCCTGCCTTAGATCATAGACTAGCTGTTTCTTATCGTCATCTGCATTCCATGCCATAAACCAATCACCTTTTAAGCAGTCTAGAAAAACTAATTTTATAATCCTAATTAGGATTATTAATATGTAATTTCTTATTCTTCCATGGGAATATTTGATAAGATTAAGAGCATCTTTTATCCGACTCCAAAAACCAGGGTTGTGGAAAATACAGCAATACCTCAAGCGAAAACAGCAGTGCGCTCGGTTGATATTGTCAAGACAGATACTTCTGGAAAGCCAATAGGCGGGGGAGCTGTGACTATCAAGGGCCCAAGCGCCTGGCAAGGAGGAGGTTCGGCGAGCTACGTTAGCGGAGGGGGAGCAACAGCCCGGGAAGTCAAGACATTTGCAGAGACCAACAAAATTGTGGACCAGGAAGTGGGAGCTCCATTGTCAGTGCAGCAGCAGACTTATTCGGTGAGGGGATTACAGCCGAGGGAGAAAATATATTCAAGGTATACAGCAACCGAAGATAATCCATATTATAATCTTAGGTGGGAAGGGGCAAAGCCTAAGGGGATTTATGAAATTGAAGCATATAGGCAGGAAAGAGAAAGAATAATTTGGGGACAGGAGAGTGCCATGCTGAAAGCAGAGGCTGCTTATCAGTATGACATTAACACCACAAAATATAACTTTGAAAAAAACCCCGCAAGCTTTGCGGGGATGGCTGGCTTTTCTTCTGTAGAAAAAGAGGGCACAATAACTTATACACTCAATGAAGACTATATTAAAAGCTTGCCTAGTTATTCTAATTATCAAACAGCCATGACTGGAGTAAATGCTTTTCTTTCTACTCCTGAAAGCGATATTCACAAAGTTGCACTAAGCCGGGCAAAGGAGCAATGGAGAGGAGAGTCCATGGGGTATCAGCTTAAGTCCACATTCTCCGAGTATGGAATTGGAGTCGGGAAGTTTGCAATAGGCATGGGAGAGTTTGGAGTGACAGTATGGAAAAACATGGGGGTACAGACTTTTAAGGAAGGGGAAAAGAGAAGCGTGTGGGGAGAGGGCTTTAAATTTGGAGGTTCTATTGGAAAATTCAAGCAGACCCCGACTGTCCAGCCATACTATAAATATACAGAGCATCCTTTATTATACTCTAAGGAATTGCTAGACAGGCCCGCAGCAGTTGCACAGATAGGTGGGTATGGAAGTGTAATAGGAACATCAATATATTCCGGCACAAAAGGATTTCTCGCCGGGCAAAAGGCTTTCGGAACCACCGCAGCATTGAAGCAGACAGCATTCAATCTCTCACCATTGAGGCCATCAAGCTCTCTTTTCATTTATCCAACATCAGAGGATACTAAGGTTGTAGGTATCTCCAGGACCTACACCTCAGGAGACACCGGAACCAGAACAATATTAGCCAGGGGGGTTGAAAATCCTGACCTTCAAATAATTTCAACGCAGCAGTTCAAGCTTCTTGGGGAGGGGAAATATTCATTTGGAAGAGGAACAACAACAATCACAAGCCCATCCTATTATTATTATGGAGGTGATTTGTACCGGGGAAGATTTGTAAGCAAATCCGCAATAATCCCTATAGTAAAAGGAGGATATTATGGCAAATATGTTTATCAGCCGCCATCAGGAACCGGTGTAAGATTTACAGGGATGCAAGGGTCTCAAGCAGCAACAGCTATAAGGCCCATGTATTCCTTTTCTTTATTTGAAGGAAGCCAGGGCTTTGTTGCTTTCGGCTCTAGTGGAGGGCCCTCAACAGTGAGTAGGGCTCTAGGAGTTTCAGCATCTTTTGATGACAGGTCTTATTATCTTGGAGGCAAGTATAGCTCATCAGGCAAAGCGGTCCCGACAACTTTTATATTCGATACAAAAGTAATGCCTGCCGATTTTGGAGGAAGCATTGTTAGCTCATCAAGCAGAGGAACTTCAAGATTATTTCCTGAGTTATTTTCTGCACAGGCTTCAGCAATGGGGGGAAGCATGGCTGCATCTGGTAGCGCAAACCTTCCAATTATTAAAACATCTGGCGGCTTGGAGCTTGCATCCTTGTTATACATTAATCAAAAAGAACAGACGAGACAAAAAACATCTATGATAACAACAAGCGGCTTAAGGTTCATGCCCTTATCACGCCAGGAGACAATCACAATTCCAAAAGTGGATAACCGCCTTTTTGAAGGATTGTCTCTTTCACAAGCGCAGTCTTCTTATTCTCCCCAGAAATTTAAGGAGATAGCAATAAGCATTCCTGCATCTCCTGCTTTTAGCTTTCCAGGCTTTGGGGGGTTAGGTCTTGCTGCAGGAGGAGTTGGAAAGTTTGCATTGTTTGACCTTCCAAGCATGGACCTCAGCGGAGGCCTTGGGACAGGCATCCTGGGAGGAAGAAATATTTTGAGGTATACCCCAAGCTATCAGGCCATCAAGCTTAATATTAAAGGAAGAAAGACATCTCCAATGTTTGGCGGGAAGTTCAGTGGGTTTGAATTAAGGAAGATAGCAAAAGGTGAGTTTCCTTTTAAAAAAGGATTATAAAGAAGATAATTTTGATTAGGTTAATTTTTTAAAAACATAGGTGAGCTAAATGCAGTCGCAAGACAATAGTATAAATGCTCCTGCTCTTCCATATAGGATAGATAACACTGGAAAAGCAGACCTGCTTGACAAGATTAATCCAGACAGAGTAGTCGAAGAAATAAAAAACAGGCTGATGGGAAGGGAATTTATAAGGAAGAATATGAGGTGGGAAGATAACTTTATTCTAAAAAAGAATGCTGTAAGCGAGCTGTGCGCAAATGACATGGCAACTTTAGTGCTCTCAGTCTCAAATCCAAATGTTTCAATATCCAAGCTTAAAGATGAGGAGATTAGAAAAAGGGCTTATGGAGTAATGGAAGCAGCAATTAAAATGCTTATTGCAAACTGGAAAGATTATAGGATTACAAACATTGCACAAATAACCTATGTTTCTGAAATTGTTTTCTCAGTCTCTTTTATAACCATGAAGCAATGCGAGGGAGAGGGAATAAGAAAGATGGTTGTTGGATCCAGGCAGGAGACTCATTTGAGCACAGACACAGAAAGAGAAAGGAGAGGGTTATTTGGGAGGAGAGCAAATGGTTAACATTGCGGGCTTTGATACTGCAGGAATAGGGTCTGTGATACTGAATTGGGCAACAAGTATTTTCTTTTGGGTGCTGGTTGTAGCCGGCATTCTCCTTATAGTGCTTATTTTTCTTGTGATTAGAAAAAGCAGGAGGTTTGAATTTCCATGCCTGGAAGTCATTGGCCTTGGAGAAGGAAAGATCAGGATTGAAAGCACGAAATGCGGATGGTTTAAATCAAAGAAAATGCTTTTTGGCTTATGGGATTTTGGCGGGGAAGATGAGCTTGTGGCAAAAAGCAGGATTCGGTTTGGAAAAGACAGAAGGATATTTTTTGCAAGCTCTGTGGACTATCACGATATTGGAGGAACAAGGGGGATTATCTGCAAAAGAAAAGATGATGACCCTGAGGTCTTGGTACCCCTTAACAAGTTTAAGGTCTTAAATAATGAGCTCCTTGGAGAAATAGCCCCTGCAGATTATAGGGATGCAGGAGTCAAGATTATGGAAGACAAGAGGAAAGAGACTCTGACTTGGTGGGATGAGAATAAGAGCACAGTCCTGATGGCGGGGACCATACTTTTTGCAGTTATAGCAATCATACTTATCTTAAGATTTGCACAGGGAGAAAGTTCTGAATGGAGAAATTTTGCAGCTAAGGCCATGCAGAATCTAAATATAAAGCAAGGCACTGCCCCATAGCTTCAAAATTAGGATTATATATAGGTGTCCCTTTTTTTTTAATGGCAAAGGCAGCAGTAACATTATTTTTAATCATTTCTCTAATTGCCATAGCGAGCGCAGCTCCGCCTTTCATTTCAAATACAGATGCTGGCCTCCTCATTGAACCGGTTAATGTTGATTATATAAAGCAGGAAATGGGACACAATTTCTATATCAATGTTATCAATCAGTCAAATGGCTTGCCCATTAATTCAGGCTTAACCTGTTATATGCACTTGTACAATTCTACAGGGGACCATCTTGTTATATCAGAGACTTCCACTGCAGAAAATATGTTTGACTATAAGTTCTTTGTTGATGGAGGAAACTTCACAAAGGGCATTTACAGCGCAAAATTCCAATGCAACAACAGTGCAGAGGGAGGGCCTTTTGAGATAAGCTTTGAGGCCAACATGTATGGTATAGCTCCCCCGGAAGGAATAGTCCTGGTCTTCTTCTCCTTGGGTTTTTTAATACTGGTCGGGACCCTTATCTCATTATTGATTTATACACTGGCTCTTTTTGTTGAAAAGGATTTCAATATCAAGCATCTTATTTTTAACGTCTCAGCTTATCTCATAATCTTTGCATTCTATATCCTGGAGCAGGAGTACCTTAGGCATGAGCTCATAAGCGACATCCTCCTGATATTCCTGGAAGTAGGCTCAATCACAAACATTATTTTTCCCTTCATAGTTTTCATTATTTCCATAACAATCTGGAAATGGCAGGAGCTGGAAAAATGGTAAGGGAATCAAACAAATACAGGCGCCCAAAAGTCCCGCCTGAATTTTTGGAATGGATTGAGCAACGAAGAAATAATATTGAAGTAGTCGCCAGAAATATGGGAAGCAACAAGCCGATAAGCAACATGCAGGCAATGAGGATAATTTCATTAAGCGAGGGAGGAGTAGAGCTGACCCGGGATATGCTTAAGTGCATCAAGAAAAAAGTAAAATGAGAAGAATAACGAAAAATAAAAAGGGCATGGGAGATTTTGCAACTTTTATAATTGTAGTCATAGGCCTGCTGCTCATGGCCCCTATCATGCTTAAGATAGTTAATTCGATTCTTGATCCCCTGGAAACAAATTTGAATGCCACATCAACAACCGCCGCAGCAAACGTTGCTTATGTCCAGGGAGTCTTTGTGACCTTCTGGGATTATCTGATTGTTATTGCCCTCCTGGTTAATATGGTCCTCCTGTTTGTATTCTCTTATCTTGTAGATACAAACCCAGTATTCCTAATCCTATATATAATAGCAGGCATTGTGATAATGAGCCTTGCTCCTTACGGCATAGAGCCAGCAAAACAAATATTTGGAATGTCTGCTTTTTCAACAGAAATTCTAGAGCTGCCTCTGACATCTTATGTTGTCACTTATTTTCATATGATTATATTCGCAGTATTCATTGTTACAGGGATTATCCTTTATGCAAAATTTAGAGGGAGGGCATCTGACTTATGAAAACTATCGGCATATTGGTTTTGATTATTAGCATGTTGATAGCGATAACCAGCATAGTTTTAATCTTTCTGGATAAGGAAACAACAATTAATGTTCAGCCAATTCCACAGGAAGTTATTAAAGGGACTCTGGATTCCAGCCCAGCTGAAACAATTTTTAATAATTATATAATAGATGGAAACAGCGTATATTGGAACGATGCAAATATTTATGCTGTTGCTTATCCTCATACAATTACAAAAGATAGTTCTGTTTATTTTAATTTAACTTCTAAAATATATGAAGGAAATGCAGACTTAACTTTTGGATTTGACACAAATAAGGTTAAGCCGCAAAATGTTTATATTTATAATCCACGATACATAAACTATACCCATAGCTACTATTGCGGATATAATTTCAACTATACAATATCTCCAAAACATTTTTGGTGCTATAAAGCCAACAACATTACTGGACTTACTGAAGTTGTTTATGATGGAACATTTGAATGGGGAGACATACCAGGAAAAATAGCTTATTGGAATATAAGCAGGTATGAAGAATGGCAAAAGATAAACAAGGCTTTTGATAAGTTAGATTATAGTTATGGTGGAATGAATACTTGGTATTATATAAAGGATTTTCCAATGACTGCAAACCACGAATATGCTCTAAAAATTGATTTAAGGCTTAATAGAATCAATGGATTTAGTTACGATGCAATAGACACTAAATATTGGATAGCTTTTAAGCCTTCAGGAGAAACAATACAGCAAGCCATAACAAACGAACATCTTTATGCTCTTGACCCCTGGATAAATTCAAGCGGATACGGATTTAATTATACATCTTTAGAAGAAAATTTAACAGGATGGTGGAAATTTGACAACAATACAGGTGGATTTATTGAGCCTGCATTATCAATGACAGAACATATTTATGGAGTGAATAATATAACTATGGCTACACAGTATGGTTTTGTTAATAATGCAGTAATTGGAACATCAGTAGAGATTAATAATTCAGCAGAAAGTTCTTTTTTACAAACTGAAACATTAACAAAAATAACTGATAACCCTTTTTCAATATCTGTATGGGTGAATACTGATACTGTCGAAAATGTAGACCATACAATAATAGATATTACTGCATCAAGACTATTTATATTGGAACATAAAAATGGAGTGATAAGGTATATTGGCACTGGTGGAGTATGGAGAGATACAGGAATAGGTTTAACCGCTGATACATGGAGTCATTTAGTTGTTACTTTTAATGGAACTACTTTTTTAGTTTATCAAAATGGAACACTAAAACATACAAGAGTAGAAGGATGCACTGCAAATTCAGCATTAAGAAATACTTTAGGTTCCCAATTTGATTATTCTTTAGACTGGGATGGGACTATTGATGAATTAGGAATTTGGAACAACAGGACTTTAAATGCTTCTGAAGTTGCCATATTATATAATAATGGATTGGGGATACAATGGAACAAAACTGCAACATTGCCTTCGCCTCCCACATCTCCTAACGATGTTAATGTAACTCTTTACATTCCTATAGATGGATATGTTTCAAATAAGAGCAATGTATCCTTTTTATGCACTGCAAATTCAACTTCAAATGGGATAGTTAATCTTACTTTGATTATAAATGATACTGACATATTAACTATTACTAATTCTTCAGCAGGGCAAAACTTAACCTTAAATTACAGCTACATATTTAATGATGGAAATGATAATTATACTTGCAGGGGGGCAAGCAATATAAATAACTCGCAGGTGGCTTTAAGAACTTTTCAGGTAGATACTGTATTTCCATCTATGAACATAACTTTCCCACAGAATACAACATATACTACTAATGTTACTGTTTTGAATTATACTTATAACGAAGCTAATCCTGGATTTTGCTGGATGCAATATAATGGAGATTGTTATCAAGAATTTGCTAATGTATCAACTTCTTGTGGTGGTTTAGATACTGGATTATATGTTAATCAACCAGGTAATTCATGGGATGCACAAAGCAATTTATATGATGGAGACTGGAGTACTGGTGCACAAGGAGATGTTTTTGGTGTTGTAGGTTTATTTATAAATTATACTAAACCTGCGAATGCAAGTCAAGCTATTTGGGAAATAAAAGACACTGGAAGCATCGTGAATTTAACCATCCCTTCAGACTGTTTTAGTTCTACTATTGAATTATTAATAACAACTGTAGCTGGGGGTGTTGGTAATGTAGGATGGTGGTGTATTAATTCTTCAGATAAAAATAGTTATATTGCGTTAAGAGTTAATATGTTAACTCCACCTGTTGCTTACGAAGAGGCAATGATTTGGAATATAAATTCTACTATAAATACGCAATCAATTCCAATGGGCACAAACTTTACAGGAATAATTAATTCAACACAAGGCAATAACTTTTGGAACTTAACCTGTAATGACACAGCGAATAATATTAATTCAACATCAGTCTCTTTTTTTGTGGATTCAATAAAGCCCGTAATAACAATCACTAGACCAGAAAATAAGAGTTATAATTCTGTACAGACTAATTTAAGTTATGATGCTGTTGACGTTAACTTAGCCAGCTGCTGGTACACAACAGACAGTGGTGTGACAAACATAACTGCAACATGTGGGAATAATATTACTATAGCTCCTGCAGAGGCAGTAAATATATGGAGGGTTTATGCAAATGATACTTTTGGGAATATTGGAAATGCCTCAGTCTCTTTTTCTTTTGAGATGAATGAGACAGCCGCCTATGTAAATCCGGCCATTGAGGGAGATACTTATAGCTTTAATCTCACAATAAACTCGACATCAATAGAAACTCTTAACTCAACATTCACTTACAATAATACAGTTTACTATCCAACTATTACAGTCAATGAAGGCATCGGGTTTATAAATTATTCATTGAGCGCGCCATCAATAACCGCCAATGCGGTAATTTCATTTTTCTGGAATTATACTCTCGATGGGGTTAATTTTTCAACAGAAATTTACAATCACACAGTGTATTATATAACTCCAGCCACTCTTGGCACTTCATGCGGGTCTGGCATGTCTGCTGCTCTCTGCTTTAATACTGCAGACGAAAATAACAGGACTTTTATAAATGAAAGCACGGTGAGCTACAACATAAAATATGGGGTAGGAAATTCCACTTATAAAACTTTAAACTCTACTCTTTGGTTGAATGATAGCTCGGAATTTTGCATCTGCATAAATTCTACAGTATACAATAATTATACCATCGGATATGGAGAAATTCAATACAGCCATGCTGGTTATGCGCAGAGAAGATTTTATCTTTTTAGTACCGAGAGGCTTACAAATATAACAGTCAACAACACTATATACTTATTGACATCGGGAGATGCAACAAGCTTCCTGTTTGAAATGAAGGATACATCTTTGACTCCTTATACTGGAAAATATACGACCCTATTAAGATGGTACCCGGAAATAGACCAGTATAAAGTTGTTGAGATGGGAAGGACAGATGAAAATGGTCAGACAATCATGAGAGTCAAAGTTGAAGATGTTGATTATAGGGTTGGGCTATATTATACAAATGGGTCTCTCATCAAACTGGCAGACCCAGTAAAAATGGCCTGCCTTGTGGACCCCTGTACTTATTCATTGTCTGTCACAACAGGATTGGGAGAGTGGTTTAATATTTATGATCTTGAACAGAGCCTGACATTTAATTCAACAACCAAAACATTTACTTATGCCTGGAACGACCCTACACAAGAGACTACCTCCATGAGGCTTTTTGTGGTGAAAGAGACAGGACTCCAGGATATTATGATATGCAATTCAAGCGCCACTGGATTCACAGGGGTCATGACCTGCAATATTGGAAATTATACGGGCACCTTAAGAGCCCGGGCTTACAGGTCTTCCTCTCCTGAGATAGCAATAGCTCAGTTATATGCAGAGCTCCGGTCAGGATTGAATAATTTTACTGGGTTGTTCATGGCTTTTGTGCTAGGTACAGTCGGGGCTTTGATAGGATATTTTTCTCCTATTGGAGCAATAATCTTCATGGTTGTCGCACTGATACCCTCTGTCATATTGGGCTCAATTCCTTTTTCAGTCATAATGATTATAGCAGTTTTGGGAGGGATTGCTATACATGTAATAAAGCGCAATTAAAATGGCAACACTGGAAAATTGGACCAGCGTAATAGCGGTGGCAGTTTTATTTGTTATCTTATTCGGTGCAGCGATAGCAACAATGAATGGGCTTTATAGCCAGAATCATGCAATAGCCGGGCTGGAAACAGATGGATTCCAATCTGCATTTGAGAATTATCAGGAAAGCATGGAGAGCAAGCTCAAGGGAGGAGATGCAAGCCTGACAAGCGCGGTGGGCTTGACTGTTTCAACGTCCTGGGATGTGATAGTGAGCACATTCAACCTGCTGGGAAATTTCATAAGCGGCGGATGGATCAGGACCATAATAATTGATTATATGCATATGGACGGCACAGGAGGAGTCGCCCTGGCATTTTTCCTTCGTGGATTGTTTCTCCTTTCCATAGGCTATGCAATCTTGAAAGTCTTATTTAAAATCAAAACATAAAATGCCAAACATAACCAACTATTATCAGAACGTAACGAACATGCAGCAGCTGCTGGGAGTTGCAAACGACCAGACAGGCGGATGGTTTTACTTTGGAGTCAGCATCATGATTTTTATAGTCCTGTTAGTGAGCTTCCTTGGATTCGGATTTGAGTCGGCTGTTGTTGCCTCCTCTTTCATAACCTTAATATTGAGCGTTCTTTTGGTCTACATGGGCCTGATGAGCTGGGGCTGGGCTATGCTATATCTTGGGCTCTTCCTGCTCATGATATTTTATATTGCCTGGAACAGCAGGAAAGAATAAGGGTCACCAAGGATTATATATAGGATTTTTTCTAGTTGCATGAAGGAGGCACAAAACCAAAATGGCTATGGATACATTACAGGCATTAGGGATGGGAATAATTGGGTTTGCAATAATAATCGGTGTCGGCGCTGTTGTTCTTGAGAAATTTGGCAATGCTGTTGGCGGGACCGCTAACACAACCACAGTTTATCTGAACACACAGCTTGGATCCGCGGGGCTTGCAGGATGGGTACCAGCAATAATTGCTATATCTGTCGGGATGTTATTCCTTGGATATTTCCTAACTAGAGGCGGAAAGAGAGTATAGAGAGCCATTGTTAAATCAATATGGCAATGGAATCTATACAGGCGCTCGGAATTGGAATAGTTGGGTTTGCTTTGATTATAGGAGTAGGCGCTGTAGTTCTGCAGAAATTCGGAGACTCTGTTGCAAGCTGCACCAGCGGATTTACGTATAACTCAAGCGCAGAAAACTGCTATAACAGCACAAACTCTTCAGATACAGCATCGGCAGCAGGAACAGCTTATACAAATACAGTCTATCTTGAAGGCCAGCTCGGAAGCACTGGGCTTGCAGGATGGGTACCAGCAATAATTGCTATATCTGTCGGGATGTTATTCCTTGGATATTTCCTAATGCGTGGCAACAAGAGAGTATAAAAAAATCTTTTTTGATTTTTTTTATTTTAATTTTTATAATGCTAATCACCTCTTTTTCCCTCGGAGGAGACCAAAAAGCCAGCTAATTCTGGCTAACGGCTTTTGAAATCTTCTCTTAGGGTTTTATTGGTCTAGAAATCTAATTTCTCTGTGCTTCTGATTCTCTATTCTCTTCGCTTGAAGCTTCTTGTCCAGAACCGACTCTCATGAAATATGGCAGAGAAGGATTGTCACATCCATGGTCTTCTGGAAGCCGGTGATTTTCACAATATATTTTATTGCAATAGGGGCAGTGATAAGTAAATCCCTTAAGCCTTTTCCTGCAGGGCCTGAAACCGCATTTTAATGCAACAGAAACTGGAGTCGGCACATATCCAGCACTCTCAGCTTGTTTTTCCATTATATTGTCCAGAACTATATTGCTTAATTTTGGCTTGATGCCCAAAAAAGACATGACTCTCCACTTGAAATATTGCCAACCACTCATATTTTATCAAGAAAACAATGCCTTAAAAATGTGTCGCTTTTGCTTTTTATCCCCAGACCTGCCGGAATATCTCTGGCCTTTCTTCATCTTCACATATGCTTATGTATCTCCAGGCATTCCTCATCAAGGGATCATGATGCCCAAGGGCGATCTCAACAAATTTTATATTCTTAGTTCTCTGCCATACCTTAGTTGCAAAGCTTCGCCTAATAGAATAAAGGCATTTATTGTAATGAATCATACCAGATTTGTCTTTCCAGGAAGGCCTGGAAATATCCAGCTTTTTCAATATTTTTCTCACCTTTCCTCCAAGATAATTTTTATCCTGGCAATTAAAAGGAAACTTGGAAGATGGAAAAAGCCATTTGGAATTGTGAATAAGTTTACATCTGACCTTGAGCCAGACTATCAATTTTACATACAGGACATCAGGAATAGGGAAATTGTCTGCAGCCCTGGTTTTTACATTCATGGCTGGGACAAAAAGAATCCTATTTTTAAAATCTAAGTGCTTGATTTCTATCAGCCGGACTGTCCTGGGCCTTAACCCGAGATAATAATGGAACCATAGCATGGTTGCAAACTTCCAGGAATTAAACAAAGCGAGCTCTACATTTTTGCAGTAGGGCTTCACTTTCATAATCTCATCAATTATTTTTCTAAATTCTTCTTCTGTCAATGGTTGTGGGCTTGGCATAAGCTCCTATCGCCTTCGGCCCAGATAAAATAGGGCTTTTTTTGTTAATGATATTTTTTATTGTGATGGAAAATATACTTCACAGTATATTAGAAGTAGCTACTCTAAAAGAATTACATTTTTAAGCTTTAAAAAGATTCAAGACTCTAAAAAATATATTTTAGATTATAGAAATGCTTATAAACCCTATAGGATAGGATATATCCATGACAGGAGATAAAAGGGTGGCAGACATGGATTCTCAAATAAATACTTGCAAGGAGGATAAGATGAAAAGGAGTAAAACAGTCTTTGTGGAAACGTGCAAAAAATGCGGAAGGGAATTTGAGGCAATTACAGAAGCCCAGGCTAAGGCGAATTGCACAATGCACGAACTTTACTGCGACTCATCTCAAACGAAGAATGGAAAAGTTTAAAAATGCCCTAAGTTTGGGAGAGTTATGGTTAACGGAATTGCCAGCACCTAATTTCTCTCTATCCTCTTATCCTGTTATTCTCAATTTTAAGGCATGGCCTTTATTTAGTTTTCATATCCTCGTTCTAAAACAGCACCCGCTGTTGGCCGTGCCTCTTTTTCAGATTCAGAATGCAGAAGCTGAAAGGGGGTTAACATGAACAAATCACATTATAAAATAGGAAAAAACTACCTTGTGAGAACAGTGACAATGATTTATACAGGAAAACTCAAACAGATTTATGACAAAGAGCTCGTATTATCTAGCTGTGCCTGGATCCCTGAAACAAAGAGATGGGCTGACAGCTGCAAGACCGGAGATTTCAGCGAAATAGAGCCTTATCCTGAAAAGGCAGAGGTAATAATAGGAAGAGATGCAATCCTGGATGCTTTTGAGGTATCCTGGGAATTGCCTAAGGAGCAGAAATGAAACAGCCAATACTTAGTGAGAGCTGGAGCGGGAGCAGGAGCTGGAGCAGGAGCTGGAGCGGGAGCAGGAGCGGGAGCAGGAGCTGGAGCGGGAGCTGGAGCGGGAGCAGGAGCTGGAGCAGGAGCTGGAGCAGGAGCTGGAGCAGGAGCGGGAGCAGGAGCGGGAGCAGGAGCTGGAGCAGGAGCTGGAGCGGGAGCAGGAGCGGGAGCTGGAGCGGGAGCTGGAGCAGGAGCAGGAGCAGGAGCGGGAGCTGGAGCTGGAGCAGGAGCTGGAGCTGGAGCTAAAATGACATATATAACTAAAGATAAAAGGGAGCTTGCAAAGAACATAATCCTGCAAAAGATACTTCCTGCGCTTAAAGTAAGGGATCTGGACTACAAAAAGGTGCTGGAGTATGTCACACATGAGTCCGGCTGCAATTCAATAGAAGCGCAGACAATCATAACAGAGCTTGATATTCAGAAAAAAATCAAAGAAATCAGGATACTTACGATTCCGGACGAAGCGGTTGGGGACTTCGTAAAAGAGCTAAAAGAGATAGAAGAGCAGAAAAAACAGGCAGACTTGAGAATGGAAGAAATTGAAAAAAGGTTCGCACAATAATTTTTTTTTCAGGCCTTCTACTCCAGGAACTCGCCAATTTGAAATCATATGATTATCATATGTATTATATATTATAATAATATGATTTAGATTTAGATAGATAGATAGATAGAAGTTGCTGAAAAAAAAATTATTTGAGTGAGTATGATAAAGAGTATGATAAACGTAATATAAAAGTAATATAAACAAAAAATGGCAAAAATAGGGATAAGCGTAACAATCAGCGAAGAGAATTTGGATTATTTGAACAAAGTTGCTCCAAATAATAAGTCGGAATTTTTGGATAGCCTATTAAGTGAGAAAATGGAGAAGAGTCAGCATTTCATAAATGACCTAGAAAAATTGGATGCCTTAGAAAAGGAGAATGAAAAAAATCATATAAGCATAATATCTCGCGTTGAAAATATAATATTGCCCGAAATAAGCAGGCAAAAAGCCCTGGCAGAAGAAAAGCTTAAGGTTATGAAAGTCAACCAGGAAAAAAGGCAAAAAGAGAGGGAAGATAAGTCTGCAGAATTAGAAAAATTGATTAAAGAGAAGAAATTGTGGGATAATTTCCTGGCTTGCAGCTCTGACTCCAATTATAAGGATTTTATGGAAAAACTGATGAGATTGTGCTATGAAAAGAGTGAGCTTGCTGGAATCTATATTTTTAACATACCAGGCTTAAAGGAGCTCAAATCCCGGCTCCAGGAGACCCAAAAATGAGCTGCAGTATATGCCATGGAAAGGCAAAGAGCTATTATAAGACTGTTCTAGTATGCAAGAATTGCTTTAGAAGGATCAAGAGAGGGAACAAATGCCTGCTTGTTGGAATAAAAAAACTGAAAGGAGGCAAAAATGAAGGTCTTGAAGATTAAGATTGGCTCGGTTTATATTGATGGAAAATCCTATGATGTCTACCAGGATGCCTGGCAGAAGAAAAGCAAGGATGGAAAAAAGACTTATTATGAGATCAGGAATCCGGTGTTTGTCCAGGAAATAGAGGAAAAGCAAAAAACCGAGCCTCAAGGAGAAGCATAAAATGTCACAGGAAGAGGTGCTGAGAATTATTGACAAGGAATTAATAACTTTCTCAAAAGAGATGGAGGAAGTATTCGGCATAGCGGAGAGAAACGTCAGGAAGGCGCTCTCCAAGATAATGGCAGAAGATAATATCGTGCAAAAAATCACAATCCAAAATAAAGTTTTTTACATAAAAAATGGCTTATATAGAGATTTATTTGAAAATGCAGAACAAGGCTTTAAAGAGCCAGCTAATCGAGGGCAAGGCTATTGTCAAGAATGGTGTGTCCTTAACAACCTACAAGGATCCTAACTATACAAAAAAGACTTTCGCGGCCCTAAGAAAGCTTGGGAAGAGCTGCGAGTTCAAGGACAATGTGATAGTCGAGCTTTATGAAGGGCAGAAAATGGAGCAGATTGCAGACAGCATCATTGCTACAATTAAACAGCTCAAGCAAAAATATTCACTCATTATGGACGTTGAGTATACAATGAGGAAAGTAAAATAATGTTATTCCAGGGAAGCCGAAGGGTGAGGTGCTGGTCCCATAAACCAGAGGATGCACGGTTCGATTCCTGCCCCTGGAATTTTAAGGAGATAAAATGGATAAAACATATATAATTATTTTTGCTTTGGGATTTGTATTGGGCTCGATATTAGCCTCCTATCTTTTTCTTTTAGGAGCCGCCATCAATAGACAAGTTACAGATTACTATCACACTCAGGGATTGCTGGTTTGTGAAATGTCCAACAAATATAGGGAACTAGTAGAAATTACAATCGACCCTTCACTTAAAATGGAGTTGCCACCACAACTGGATTGTGTTAAGCTCTTCACAATAAATGTTGTAAATGCGGCGGAAAAATGAACTTTAACATCCAAACTTTTTTCAAAATTGCAATGGTTATATTTGTAATTATTGGAGCCAGCAGCATCTATACTCTTGTTCATTATTGGCCTCTCCTGGATGTTGGGGAGATTATAGGAAAGATTGCAGGAATTTTCTTTAATTTCCTGCTGGCATATCTCTTCTTTTGGCAGCTGGGGGGATCTAAGCTGCAGACTGACCTTGAAATGAAAACAAACGATGAGATATTAAAACTGATGGAGAAAGAAACATGATAGAATTAAATTATTATGAATATATGTATATTTTGGGGACAAATTCAATGTTTGTTATTTTGGGAATTGGTTTAGGTTTGGCAATAGCTTTTTATCGTCGATTAAAAGAGATTTTAAAATCTCTTGAGGATGGAAAATGAATAAACAATTAGTAACTATCCTAGACTTTGAAATAGAATTATCAAGAAGATTAAAAGATAGTTACAGGTCTCATCCAAATAAAAGTCCAGAAAAATATATGGCTATATTAGACACGCCTTATTTGAATATTAATTATGTTAAACCAAGTAAATTAGAAAAGGAGAGAAAATGAATGAATTAACTTATGAAGAAGGAAGCTTACAAGAAGAAATAAGAAAAGATATTGAGAAATCCAAAGAACATTTAAGAAAAATGAATAAAGAACTAAAGAAAGAGGATTTAACCTGTATAAGAGAGGATTATTGTAATTGCGGTGGAATAATAGGCGAAGATTGGACTCATGAGAAATGGTGTAACCATTTAAAGCATAAAAATTTATCAAATGTTTTTAATCAAGGAATAGAGCAAGGCAGAAAAGAAGCCATTAAGATTATTGAAGATGAACCTATTTATCCTTATTATCAAGGATTATCTATTGAAGAAGCATTAACAAGATTTAAAATTAAGATTCAAAATAAACTAAAAGGAGAGAAAAATGACAACTGAAACAGAATTAAAGAAAGAAATAAAGTTAAAAGTTTTAATTGCCTGTGAAGAAAGCCAAGAAGTTTGTTTAGCTTGGAGAATATTAGGGCATAATGCTTGGAGTTGTGATATTCTCCCCTGTAGTGGAGGACATCCAGAATGGCATATTCAAGATGATGTAAGAAATTGGTTAGGAAAAAACAAATATAATAATTTTCAAGGATGGGACTTAATTATTGCTTTTCCTCTTTGCACACATCTAGCAGTTAGTGGAGCAAAATACTTTGCTAAAAAGATTGCAGATGGAAGACAACAAGAAGGCATAGATTTTTTTATGTTATTTGTTAATGCAGATTGTCCAAGAAAAGCAATAGAAAACCCAATTGGAATAATGAGTTCAAGATATAGAAAGCCAGACCAAATAATTCAACCTTGGATGTTTGGGCATGGGGAAACTAAAGCAACTAGCCTATGGTTATTTGGATTGCCTAAATTAAAGCCGACTAATATTGTTGAAGGCAGAGAAGCAAGGATACATAAAATGCCTCCAGGAAAGGAAAGAAGTAAGTTAAGAAGTAAGACTTATCCTGGAATAGCTAAAGCTATGGCAACTCAATGGAGTGAGTTTATATTAAATAAGTCTGGCATCCCTTCCGAGATAAAGGAGATAAAATGAGAATTATACATTTGAAAGAAAAAGGGAATATCTGTAAAGATGAATCTTATTATAAAAAAGCTATAATGGATTGCTATCCAGATTTATTAGACTTTAATAATTATTGGGATGACATAAAGAAATTGTTTATAGAGCAAGGCAGAAAAGATGCTATTAAAATATTAAGAAAAGTAGAAACTTCAAATACTGAATTTAGCGAGAATAGAACTATTGAAAGTTTTACTGAAATAGTCATAGAAAAATTAAAGGAGGATAAATGATAAGAGTATATATAACATCTGAAAATGGAAAAGGCTTAGTAAGTTCTATGGAATTTGAAAGTATTGAAGATGTTAAACTTTTTACTGCAAATTTAGGAAGAAGATGTGAAATAACTTTAGAAGAAGTTAGGGAGAAAAATGAATAAAGAGAAAATAATTAGGTTTTTACTATCAATAATAATCTACGGAGCAGCAATAAGACTCATGGATATTCCTTTTTGGAAATCATTAATTGTTGCTATGTTAATTGTTATAGGAGTTTATATTCAACATGAATAAAGAAGAACTAAAGAAAGAAATTAAGAAGACTAGGAACATGATTTTTATAAGGATTTTCTTATCTGGAATGGTTGTAAGTGGAATAATTAGTTATTTTAATAGAGTCTATGCAAGTATGTTTTTATTTGGTTGTGCTTTTGTAGGAGCTTTTTATGGCTATTATTTTAAATTGATTCCAGAAGATAAGTTTTTAGGAGAAAAATGAATAAAGAAGAACTAAAGAAAGAGTTAATAAAATTAAATCAAGAAGGCTTAATTGGAACTCAGATTAAAAGGGATATTTTAGAAGCACAATTAAAAGGAATAGAGCAAGGCAGAAAAGATAAAGAAAATGAAATTAGAAAGAAGATTGAAAAATTCCCTATTGTTTTTAAAGTAGAGGAAAGTAAAATAAATAATTTGAAAAAGTATATTGGACATTACTTAATTTCAAAACAAGAGCTTCTAAACTCTTTAGGAGATGGGAAAAATGAATATTGATTGTATATTAATTTCTCTTTTTGTATTACTTATATTTTTTATAGGTATTTATATTGGGATGAAAATTAAAGGAGAAAAAGAAAAATGAAATACTCCCATACCCTAAAGGGTAGGGTATCTTAACGATGAAAAGAACAATACAAAAGAATACATTAAGTTTTATGACTTCAAAGAGTTATAAATTTATTAGAACTCCTTTAGATATTTGGGAGAATCTTAAAAAAGAATTTGATTTTACTCTTGATGCTTGTGCTTCTAAAGATAATTATTTACTCCCTAAATATTATACAAAAGAAACTAATTGCTTAAAACAGGACTGGACTGGAGAAATAGTTTATTGTCATCCTATGTTTGATATGCATATAGGTAATTTTGTTAAAAAGGCATTTGAAAGTAATTGCACAACAGTAATGCTTATTCCTGCTTCAACTCATACGAGATATTTTCATAAGTTTATTTATCATAATCCCAATGCAGAAATAAGGTTTTTAGAAAAACCAAAACAAGGATTTAATTTTGGTAATGATAATGGAACTATTGCAGAAATCCCAAAGGGTAAGGTGGGATACATTAAACCTTTAATGATTGTAATATTTAGAAATAAAGAGCTTCTAAACTCTTTAGGAGATGGAAAATGAATAAGTGTGCGAATTGTAAAACAACAGATAAAGATATGACTTTTTATAAGTATATGAAAAAGACTTATTGTATTGGCTGTCTTGAAGATTATTTTATTGAGGAATTGGCAAGAGGAAGTTATTTTGAAGATTTTTTAAGTTCTGAATGTGAGGAAGTAAAATGACAACTGAAAAAGAACTAAAGAAAGAAATTGAAGAATTAAAAAGCGAAATTAAGACTTTAAGACCTATTGTGAAAAGAAAGTATAATGAGTTTAAATCGGGAATAGAGCAAGGCAGAAAAGATGCTATTAAGATTATTAGAGAATACTCTGCTGATAGGGAAAATGAGCAATTTATGAAAGAGATTTTATTAGGAAAGTTGAGGGATGAAAAATGATAGAAATTAATAGGATTTATTGTGGAAATTGTTTAAAATTAATGGAACAAATAGAAGATGAAAGCATAGATTGTGTTTTAACAAGTCCACCTTATAATATTGGAATGAATTATGACTTTTATAACGATAATCTAAATTGGGATGAATATTATAATTTTATTAATAAATGGTTAGAATTTACATTTAGAATTCTTAAAAATTCAGGCAGACTTATTATTGTTTTACCAGAAAATAAAAAAGAACCTATATATCAAAAAATAATTAATCTTGCTATAAATGTAGGATTTAATTATCATATCAATATTGTTTGGTATAAAAATAAAATAACAAATAGGTCTGCATGGGGGAGTTGGTTAAGCCCTTCTGCCCCTATGGTTCAACCACCTTTTGAATATATTACAATTTTATATAAAGGAAATTATAAAAAAGAAGATAAGATAGATAAAATATCAGATTTAACAAAAAAAGAATTTATTGAATGGACATTTGGTCTATGGACAATAAAAGATGGGGATAGAATAAAAGGACATCCAGCTACATTTCCTATTGAATTACCAAAAAGATGTATTAAATTATTTACTTATGTAGATGATTTAATCCTTGATACTTTTTGTGGTTGTGGAAGTGTTCCAATTATGTGTAAATTATTAAATAGGAGATTTATAGGAATAGAATTATCTAAAGAATATTGTGATATAGCAAATAAAAGATTAGCACAAGAGGTATTAATATGAAAGAGCTTCTAAACTCTTTAGGAGATGGGAAAAATGAATAATAAGTTTATATTGGATGCTTGTTGTAGTGTGAAAGCTATGTGGTATAATAAGAAACATCCTAATGCAGTTTATATTGATATTAGAAAAGAACCATCAGGATTTTTAGGTTATGGTCGTAAAGAAGAACTTAATCCAGATTTTATAATGGATTTTAGAAAAATGGATTTTCAAGATAAGGCCTTTAAACTCGTTGTTTTTGAACCTCCTCATTTAAGCAAACTTGGAAAGACAAGTTTATTTAGAAATAAGTTTGGATGTTTAAATGCCGAAACTTGGCAAGATGATTTAAAAAAAGGATTTTCTGAATGTTGGAGAGTTTTAGATGATTACGGAACTTTAATATTTAAATGGAGTGATAGTGAAATTCCTTTTAAGAAGGTTTTGGCTTTAATTGAACAAGAACCTTTATTTTATAATACAACTAATTATAAGGCCACTTCTGTGACTAAATGGTTTTGTTTTATGAAGATACCAGAACAAGAGCTTCTAAACTCTTTAGGAGATGGGAAATGAGTATAAGTTTATTGATTGGGATATGTTTAATTTTAAGTTGGATTTGTGCAGTATTAACATTATACTTGCCAGATGCTTTTTTAAGTTTATTATGGTCTGGCAGTTCAATAGGGATATATTTTTCACTAATTCATTTGAGGGAGAAAAAGAAAAATGAATAAAGAGAAAATAATTAGGTTTTTACTATCAATAATAATCTACGGAGCAGCAATAAGACTCATGGATATTCCTTTTTGGAAATCATTAATTGTTGCTATGTTAATTGTTATAGGAG
>Ga0209703_1000091_pt1 | contig 20964 bp, 15 predicted proteins | sample PPLLak12cMay2015_2_FD_187256 | JGI IMG/M metagenome (GOLD analysis project Ga0209703, IMG submission 187256) | Freshwater sediment microbial communities from Prairie Pothole Lake near Jamestown, North Dakota, USA - PPLs Lake P8 Core (1) Depth... | ecosystem: Environmental > Aquatic > Freshwater...
GGCTTGGCCGCCGCAGCTTTCTTGAGAGCCCGCGCGAACCGGCGGCCGTCGCTGATGCCTTCGATGTAGGCCGCGATGATCTTCGTCTCCGGGTCCCAGGCAAAGTAGTCCAGGAGATCGCATTCATTGATATCGCTGGCATTGCCATAGCTGACCACTTTGCTGAAACGGAGGCCGCGGGCGGTCGCGTGGCGCACCGTGAAGTCAACGTTGCCGCCGCTCTGGCACAGGTAGCCTATCGAGCCGGCGTCCATGGGGAAGTCCGGGCTGAGACCGATCTTGCCTTTGGGGTAGTAGATGCCGAGGCAATTAGGGCCAATGATCCGCATATTGCCTTGGCGGGCTATTTCGACGAGCTTGTTCTGCAACTCGATCCGGTCAGGTTCGCCCGTCTCGGCGTAGCCCGAGGAGAATACGTGGACGACCTTCACTCCTTTCGCGCGGCATTCCTCCAGAAGCGCCGGGGTGTATATGGCCGGGATGGAGACGACGACGTGATCCACCGGTCCTGGCACTTCAGTTAGAGTGTGGTAGATGGGGAAGCCAGCCATCTCGCCGCCTCTGGGGTTGACGAGATATAGCTGGCCCGGGAACTTGCTTTGCACTAGGGAGTCAAGGTAGAGTCGCCTGATCCACAGCTTGGGCAGGTCCTCGGAGATGCCGACTACAGCAATGGAACGGGGATGAAAGATGTATTCGAGAGGATGGCTGGTGGACGATGTGGCGTTCTTCGGCACAGCAACTTCTACTGGATTCGGTGTTTCAACTCTCTGCGAGACAGGGACGTCACGGGTCCAGGCACAAACGGCCTCTGTCTCTACTCAAGATGATAGGATGGGTGTGATTGCGCTGTCAAAGACGGCGCATGGACAGTCCCGGTGGAGCATGAGCACCAATCGAACAACCTTTCCTTTTGATTCTGCAGCGATTAAAATGGTTCATTGGTCCAGCACCGCGTAACACAAGTTGCAGGGGCCGCATTTACAGGATGGGCCCGATCATCAACCCCCTCAGTCCCCCAGTCTTGGGGGATGGAGAAGGGAATCTGAGGGACACCCTCAGATTCCCGGCAAAGGGGCTTCGCCCCTCTGCACACCTCAAGGGGATGCTACAATGTGCGGGTTGGGCCACGTGAGCTAGTGTAGGGCAAGAGAGAATGTTCGATCTGCTCTCTGAAAAAATCGGCGGCATCTTCAAGAAGCTGAGCGGCAAAGGCGGGCTCACCGAGAAAGATGTTGACGAGGCTCTGCGCCAGGTAAGACTGGCGCTCCTCGAAGCCGACGTCAACCTGAAGGTAGTGAAGGAATTCACCGCCAAGGTGCGGGAGCGTGTGCTGACCCAGGAGGTCCTCAAGAGCCTGACCCCCACGCAGCATGTAGTGAAGATCGTCCATGAAGAGCTAACCGTCATCCTGGGTGGCGGTCAGAGCACGCTGACACCGGCGGGGCGGCCGCCCTCGGTGCTCATGCTGGTCGGCCTGCAGGGCAGCGGTAAGACCACCACGGCAGCCAAGCTGGGACTGCACATGAGGCGTTCGGGCCAAGCCGCGCTGCTGGTGGCCGCTGATACCCGGCGCCCGGCGGCCATTGACCAGTTGGTGATTCTGGGGAAGCAGCTTGATCTTCCCGTGTACGCCGAAGACCAGAAGGCAAAACCGACCGACATCTGCGCTCATGCACTGGATCGGGCCAGGGAGACAGCCTCCACCTGGGTGATTGTGGACACTCAGGGGCGACTCCACATCGACGAAGCGCTGATGAAGGAACTCCAGGACGTGAAGAAGGTGCTTCAGCCCACCGAAATCCTGCTGGTGGTCGACGCCATGACCGGGCAGGAGGCCGTCCGGGTAGCCGAGGAGTTCCACTCCAAGGTAGGCTTGACCGGCCTGATACTCACCAAGATGGACGGTGATGCCAGGGGCGGCGCGGCGCTTTCTATCAAGTCCGTCACTGGCGTGCCCATCAAGTTCGTCGGCATGGGCGAGAAGGTGGACGCTCTGGAAGCTTACTATCCGGAACGCATGGCGTCCCGCATTTTGGGCATGGGCGACATGCTCACCCTCATCGAGAAGGCGGAGAAGGTGGTCGATGAGAAGTGGGCCAAGGACATGGAGAAGAAGATCCGCACGGCCAGCTTCACCTTCGAGGATTTCCTGGAGCAGCTTCAGCAGGTCAAGAAGATGGGATCAATCGGCCACCTCATGGAGATGATCCCAGGCATGTCTTCCATGGCCAAGAAACTGCCGGAAGGCATGGACGAGAAGCAGTTGAAGAAGGTGGAGGCCATCGTCCGCTCCATGACCAAAGAGGAGCGCCAGCATCCAGACCTCATCGATGGCAGCCGCCGCAGGCGGATCGCCAAGGGCAGCGGGACCACGTCCCAGGACGTGAACCAGCTTCTGAACCAGTTCCGCCAGGTTCAGAAGCTGATGAAGCAGTTGGACTCCGGCAAGGCCAAGCGCCTGATGTCAGGGATGAAGTAGGGGCACTACTGGCTTAGTCATTCCCGCGAAGGCGGGAATCCATGTCCCACAGCGTAGAGCACAGCGAAACCCATCGTCAGTGTGCTCCTCAGGGTCTTCAACCCCCCCATTATTGGGGGTATAGAAGAGGCAGAGGGGCTTCGCCCCTCCGCACGCCCCTGGTGCTCCTATTCCAGGTAGTCCTTCAGTTTCCGGCTCCGCGTGGGATGGCGCAGTTTGCGCAGCGCCTTGGCCTCGATCTGCCGTATGCGCTCGCGGGTGACCTTGAACTCTTTGCCCACTTCTTCCAGCGTGCGGCTGCGGCCATCCTCCAACCCGAATCTCAGGCGGAGCACCCGCTGCTCCCTCGGTGTGAGCGTGCCGAGCACATCGCTAATCTGGTCCTTCAGCAGCTCGTAAGAAGCAGTGTCGACCGGGGACATGATCTTTCGGTCCTCGATGAAGTCACCAAGGTGGCTGTCTTCTTCTTCTCCGATCGGTGTCTCCAGCGATATCGGTTCCTGGGAGATCTTCATGATCTCCTCGACCTTCTCCGGAGGCATCTCCATCTCCTGGCTGATTTCCTCGATGGTAGGCTCACGGCCGAATTCCTGGGCCAGCCGGCGGCTGGTGCGGTAGAGCTTGGTTATGGTCTCCACCATGTGCACCGGTATGCGGATGGTGCGCGCCTGGTCGGCGATGGCGCGGGTGATCGACTGGCGTATCCACCACGTAGCGTACGTGCTGAACTTGTAGCCCCGGCGGTAGTCGAACTTCTCCACCGCACGGAGAAGGCCAATGTTGCCCTCTTGTATGACATCCAGGAATGACATTCCCCTCTCGGCGTACTTCTTAGCTACGCTGACGACCAGTCTCAGGTTCGCTTCGACCAGGCGTTCCTCCGCCAAGCGTCCTTTGAAATCGATGATCTTGAGGTAACCCTCAAGACTCTCTTCGAGGGGTTTGAGCTTCTCGAGGAAGCCGGTATCCTGCAGCAACGGGCCGAGGGCATCTACGCGCCGCTTGCCGATAATGCTGAGAACTTCTGATGGCACCAGGGAGCTGGCCAGAGACAGATCCTTGACCATCTGCTCCACGGCCGGAGGGGTATCTTCCATTGCCTCTGACAGAGGCATGATGAATTGCTCTGTCAGTTCCCGGTCAAGAGCTGACCGCAGCTTGGTATTGGTGAGCCTCTTGGTCAGACGTTCATCCGACTTAATTTCAAGCTGTTCCTCTACTCTCTTAAGCAGAGGCAACACCCGCACCAACCGCTGCAGCACTTCGGTGATCACATCGACGGCTGATGCCGGCCTTCCCCACTTGGTCAGGTATTCCTGCCTTATGGCGCCGATGTAGTCCTTCTCCTCTTTGTTGCGGGCCAGGACCTTTTCCTCGTCGGCGGTCAGCAGAGGCACCCGGCCGATCTGGCGCAGGTACATCCGTACCGGATCATCAGCTATCTCGAGTTCGTCGAGAGCCTTGGCTTCAGGCGGGGCCGCTTCACGAGCCACCTCCGCCGGCTCTTCGGCTTCCGGCGGGACTATGGCGTAGATGTCTTCCGCCGGCTCTGCCGCCGGTTGGCCTTTACCCTCCTCTGCGTACCAGTACTCAGATCCCGCATAGGCGACTGCTCGCGCTTGTTTCCTTCCTCTTGCCTCGGCTGCTCTTTCCTTAGCTGCAGCGCGTCCACCTTTCTCTTTGGGTCTCTCAGGTTTTGTCTCAAGCTCAGTTGGCATCTCTTGCTTCGCCCGTGTCTCCTTGGCTTTCGCGCCTGGAGCTTTCCCGGGCCTCTTCTCCTTCTTCTCGGGCTTCTCTACCGCTCTCTTCTCTTTTGCGGCAGCAGGTTTCGATGGTTTCTTCTCTCTGGGCGGCTTCTCCCGCGCCACTTGCTTCTCGGCAGCCTTCGCGGGCGCGGGTTTCTTCGCCTTCTCGTCTGTCCGCAGTTTCTTGGTTCCTGCCTTCGACGGAGCAGCCTTGATGGCAACGGCCTTCTTCGTAGGCTTCGATTCCTTTCGCGACGCTTCGACTGCAGTCTTCTTCACTTGCTTGCCGGCCGCGGTCTTGGCCAGCCCTTTCGCCTTCTCGTCTGTCCGCGGCTTCTTGGCTCCCGCCTTGGACGGAGCAGCCTTGACGGCAACGGCCTTCTTCACGGGCTTCGATTCCTTTCGCGGCGCTTCGACTGCAGTCTTCTTCACCTGCTTGCCGGCCGCGTTCCTGCTCAGTCTCTTCGTCTCCTCCGGCACTGCCCCAGTCGCCTTGGCAGCCTTTGTGGGCTTCTTGCTCTCCGTGGGAGTCTCAGCTACTGCTTTCTTTGGCCTAGTTCTCGCCTTCGCCTGACGCCCTCTTTTTTCTTTCTTTGCCATAGAGGAAGACCTCTCCCAGTTCAGCGTTGAGTTTCACTGCTGACTTCTGTATCTCCTGCAGATCGGTGGCCTTGTCAGCGGCCTCCAGTTCTGAAATTAGTATCTGCTCTTTTGCCTTCAATTCCTTCAACCATCGCTCCCTCAATCGATTGAGGCACTGGCGCAGGGCGCGTTCCTGTGCTTCGCCATGAAGCGGTGGCGTAGTCTTCGACACAAGCGCATTCAGGTGTTCCTGAAGGCTGAAGTCCAATTCCTGGCGCAGCGAATCCAGGTCAGTCGTTTTCTGCCAGGCCATAAGTAGCTCCCGGTCCTCAGTGTTGAGGAAGTGATCCACGCGGAGATCGGAGGCATGGCTCCGCAGATCGGGGTAGGTGAACAGCAAGTAGAGGCAGTATTCTGCTAGCGGATCGCCCGAGGACAGACGGGGGACCAGGCTGGAGGCCGGCGGTGCCTTGGTCTCCCGGCGCGGTCCCGGTTTGTTCTGCTTGAACTGGCCGAGCGCCGCAGCCAGCGTCTGCTCATCCACAGCCACAGCACGTGACAGTCTCTGCAAGTAGTGTGCCTGCCGAACAGGATGCTTGATCTCAGCTATGAGAGGCAGCAGTTGGTCTGCCGCCTGTGACTTGTCTTTCGCCTTGGCAGTGTCGAGCTTGGAGACCACCAGATCGAAGGTGTAGTCGATCACTGGGGCTGCTTGTTTCAGCAATCGCTCCCATTCATCGGGGCTCTCCTTGATGACGTCGTCCGGGTCTTTGCCTTCCGGCAAGACCATGACGCTGATCTCGGCATCCAGTTGCTCCTCGTACTTGACGAGGCCCGCTGACGTTGGCGTGGGCACGACCTTCTGGTCAAAAGTGTGACTGGCTACTTCAATCCCTCTGAGTGTCGCCATTTCGCCGGCTGCGTCGGCATCGAGTGCCAAGACGAGGCGGTTGGTAAGCTTCTTCACTATCCCCACGTGTTTCTCAGTGAGGGCGGTGCCCAGCGAAGCCACCACGTTGGTGAATCCGTGCTGGTGGGCCACGATGACATCCATGTAGCCCTCCACCACCACTGCCAGATTCTCTTTCCTGATGGCCGGCTTGGCGAAATCAATGCCATAGAGACTGCTGCTCTTGTCGAATATCAGCGTTTGAGGCGAATTCAAGTACTTGGGCAGGGAGTCATCCAGGGCTCTCGCCCCGAACCCCACCACCCGCCCGGCCATGTCTCGAATGGGGAACATGAGCCTGTTGCGGAAGCGGTCGTAGGTCCCCGCTTCTTTCTCCTTCTCGACCAGCAGCCCGGCAGCAGTCAGTTCGTTCTCGTGGTAGCCTCTCTTCAGCAGTTCCTGACGCAGGGAGTCCCAGCTATCCTGGCTGTATCCAATCAGGAATTGGCGCATGGTCTTCTCTGAGACGCCTCGCCGGATCAGGTACTCCCGAGTGCTCTGGCCACCCGCCGATCGAAAGAGCAGGTTGTGGTAGTACTCCGCAGCAGCCTCGTTGATCTCCTTGAGCCTGTCAGCCTCAGACTTGCCCTCGTTGAGCTTCCTCTGGACAACAGTGACGCCGGCTCTCTCGGCCAGGATATTCAATGCCTCCTTGAAGTCTACCCCTTCCTTTCGCATCACGAAAGCGAACATGTCTCCACCGGTTCCGCAAGCGCCAAAGCAGTGCCAGCTCTGCCGCTCCGGAAAGACGAAGAACGAGGGGGTCTTCTCCGAGTGGAAAGGGCACACAGCCTTGAAGTTCCGCCCGCTCTTCTTCAGGTCAGGCACATAGCTGGAGAGTACCTCCACGATATCCAGCCGTTGCTTTATTTCATCAACGGTGTCCATGCCGGCACGGACCCCCACATCCTCTATAGTCTATCCTGGTGCTCCTTTTCCCTCGGCGACGGAAATGCCTGTCTAGGGCTCTGTTCAGAATTCTGGATTGGCTCCGGCTGCGGGCCGATTCCTCAGGTGAGCAACCCCAAACCAGTGGCAACCTGGAGGGCATACTGGTCTGTCATTCCCGCCACATAGTCTACCACCCGCCTGGCTAGGGGTTCGTCTGACAGTCTGAGTTCACCAGGTAGCTCGTCCTCGTGTCCCATGAAGTGATCATAGAGCCGCCGCACGACAAGCCTGGCTACGTCTGCCTCCCGGTTGACCAACCTGGAATCGTATACTCTCTCGAACAGGAAGTCCCTGAGAGCATTCATGGCCTCGTTCACGGAGGGACTCACGCCAATAATCGGCTCTATCTGTTTGCTTGTCAAGCCCTCGCCCCTGGCACCCCACGACGAGTCCAGGATGTCGCAGACCAGGGCATTAATGCGCTCAGAACGCGAACTGCCCATAACAGAGACAGCCACGGAAGGCAAGTCGTCCTCGGTGATGACCCCAGCCCGCAGGGCATCGTCCACATCGTGGCTGATGTAAGCAACGACATCGGCAAGCTTGCATATCTGCCCTTCGAGAGTCCCCACTGTCTCCCAGCCCTCTCCGAAGATGCCCGCCCTCGACTTGGAGTGCTTCACGATGCCCTCTCTAGCCTCAAAAGTGAGGTTCAGCCCCTTGCCACCGTTCTCTAGCTGATCGACCACGCGCAGGCTCTGCTCGTTGTGCCGGAAGCCAAAGGGGGCTATCTCGTTCAGTACTTCTTCTCCCGTATGTCCAAACGGCGTATGTCCCAGGTCATGGCCCAGGGCTATGGCCTCTGTCAGGTCCTCGTTGAGATTCAGCCCCCGGGCTATGGAACGTGCGATCTGGGAGACCTCCAGGGTATGAGTCAACCTGGTTACGTAGTGGTCTCCCGGAGGGGCTATGAAGACCTGGGTCTTGTGTTTTAGGCGACGGAAGGCTTTGCAGTGGATGATCCGGTCCCGGTCGCGCTGGAAAGCTGTGCGCGTTGAGGAAGGCTCCTCAGGCTGAAGCCTTCCCTTGGACAGTCGGCTCTTGGCCGCATAGGGTGAGAGGCTCTCCTCTCTCTCTTCCAGCCAAGGGCGTACTTTCAGATGCGGTCGATCCACTATTCGCCATTTGCCGGAGATATTCTAGGGCTACCTGCCGGGTGGACGAATCGCCAGGTCTTCCTCTGCCCGGGCGATAATGTCCCTGGTATGCTCAATCATGTCCGGGTTGACCGAAATGGAGGTGATGCCCCACTGCACCAGCTTGGTCGTGAGCTCCGGGTACACAGAAGGCGCCTGCCCGCAGATAGACGAAGTGACCCTCCTCCGGTTGGTGATGCTGACGGCTCTCTCCAAAGACCACAGAACAGCCTCATCCCGCTCGTCGAATACCTCAGCCAGTTTGTGACTCTCCCTGTCCACGCCGAGTGTGAGTTGAGTCAGGTCATTGGAGCCGATAGAGATGCCATCGATGCCGGCGTCGATGAACTTGTTCATCAGGATGATGTTGGACGGTACTTCCACCATCATCCACAGCTTGAAGTTCGTGGACTGGGACAGACCAAGAGAAGCCAGGCTGTTCCTGGTCTCTTCCAGTTCCTTGACCGTGCGCACGAAGGGTATCATCACCCAGAGATTGGCAAAGTTCTCTCGCACTCTCTTCAGGGCCTCTACTTCCAGCTTGAAGACGTCAGGTTCCTTTATGTAGCGCGAACATCCCCTGTAACCCAGCATGGGGTTCTCTTCCGCCTCCTCATACTTCTCACCGCCTTTGAGGTTACGATACTCATTGGTCTTGAAATCGGTGGTGCGGTAGACCACTGGCCTCGGGTAGAAGGCCTTGGCAAAGGTGTTCATACCGGTGGCGAGCTTGTCCACGAACTCCTGGCCACGCTTCTGCTCGATCATGTGTCTGGGGTGCTCGCCTATATTGGCGACCATGAACTCCGCTCGAAGAAGTCCGACTCCGTCCACATCGCGGGCAGCCACCTTCTGAGCCAAGTCGGGGTCGGCCAAGTTCACATAGAGCTTCGTCACGGTCCTTATCCGCGTCTTGATGACAGCAGGTGCTTCCACCTTCCGATGGCTGATCACCTTCCCTTTGTAGACTCTGCCTGTATAGCCATCCACGGTGACCAGTTGTTTCTCCTTGAGAATATCGGTGGCGTTTCCGGTCCCCACCACGCACGGTACACCCAGTTCCCGGGCGACTATGGCGGCATGGCAAGTCCGGCCACCACGATCGGTGATGATGGCGGCGGCTCGCTTCATGGCCGGCACGAAGTCAGGCGTGGTCATCTCAGCCACCAGTACCTCGCCTTCTTTCAGGTTGACGATATCCGAGGGTTGGAGAATGATCTCGGTCTTGCCCGCGGCTACTCCAGGGCTGGCCGGCCACCCGCTGAAGAGTTCCACTCCCTTGATTGCCTCCGGCGGGCCCTCTTTGGCTTTCAGGGTGGTTATGGGACGAGTCTGGACAATGTAGATATTGCCTTGCTCCTTGGCCCACTCGATATCCTGAGGGCACTTGTACAAGTCTTCTATCTTCTTGGCAATCTTGGCCAGAGCAGCAATATCCTTGTCCACCAGTTTCTGATGGTGTTGGTCCTTGGCCGGAATGGGCACCTTGATGTTCTTTCGCTTCCGATCCCGGCTGTCCGGGTTCCTTATCAATTGCCATTCTTGAATAGCAACCTTCTTCTCCAGAAGGCGTAGCGACTTCTTGTCGAGCAGGTACATGTCCGGTGTCAGATCCCCGGAGACCACGGCTTCTCCCAGACCGTAGGCAGCTTCGATCACTATCTTCTTCTCATCGCTGCTCAGAGGTTCTGCAGTAAAGGCAACGCCGGAGATCTCTGACTGCACCATCCTCTGCACTACCACGGCAATGCCGAGCTTTGAATGGTCAAAGCGTTGCTCATTGCGATAGAAGATAGCCCGGGCCTCAAAGAGAGATGCCCAGCACTTCTGGACTGCCTCAACCACGTTGGATGGTCCCTGAACGTTGAGAAAGGTGCTCTGCTGCCCGGCGAAAGAGGCCTCTGGCAGGTCTTCAGCAGTAGCGGAGGACCTGACTGCCACCAACCCCTGGTGCATCTTCTGATAGGCCTTCTTTATCTCCTCTGCCATGCCAGGAGGCATAGGCGCCAGGCTGATCATCTGCATGATTTGAAAGGCGGTCTCCTGGAGCATCTTGGTGTCTTTGGGTTTGAGGAGCTTGAGTTGAGCGCGGATCTTGTCGGCCAGCTGGGCTTCTTTCAGGAATTGGTAGTAGGCATCGGCGGTGATAATGAATCCCGGTGGGACCGGTATCCGGGCCTTGGTCATTTCCCCCAGATTGGCTCCCTTGCCACCAGCGACGGGTATGTCCGTTTTGCCTATCTCTTCAAACCAGGCAACCACCTTCGTGGGTCTGTTCATTAAGGTCATCCTCCTTGGATTGCGTAATGGGCGGCTAAACCGGCAGGTCGATACGGTAGTTCTTAAGGGTGGCCTCTATCACTGCCTTGCTCTTGTCATCCGGCTCGGTGAGCGGGAGTCGAGGCTTGCCGACACGGAAGCCCACATGATTCAGGGCATACTTGACTGGAATGGGGTTGGAAACGATGAAGAGCGCGTTCACCAGTGGCAGGAGGTTCAGATGTATGGCTGCCGCTTCTTTCATCTTCCCCCGGATGGTCAGTTGGATCATCTCCTGTATCTGTTTGCCAACCAGATGAGAGGCCACGCTGATGACGCCGTAACCACCCATCGCCATCACGGGGAAGGTATCGCTATCGTTACCGCTCCAGACCAGGAAGCCCTTTCTCGCTCCGTGGATGATCTTCCCGATCTGTTCCAGATTGCCGCTCGCCTCTTTGACACCGACTATGTTCTTGACCGCGCTCAAGCGGATGACGGTTTCCGGGGCCAGGTTGGTCACCGTTCTGGCCGGGACATTGTAGAGAATGCACGGCAAGCTGGTGCTGTCCGCGATGGCCTTGAAGTGCTGGTACATGCCCTCTTGAGTCGGTTTGTTGTAGTAAGGGACTATGAGAAGAGCCGCATCAACTCGCAGCTGCTCCGCCTTCTCTGTCATGGCGATGCTCTCGCGGGTGCAGTTACCACCGGTGCCGGCGACTATCGTTCCCTTGCCGCCAACCGCTTCTCTCACCGCGGTAAACAGCTTCAGTTGCTCGTCATCGGTAATGGTGGGACGCTCGCCGGTGGTGCCGGTAACCACGAGACCATTGCTCCCCGAGTCGATGAGGGCCTTGGCCAGCTTCTGCGCCTGTTTGTAGTCAACCTCCCCCTTTGCATTGAAGGGGGTCACCATTGCCGTAATCAGTCTGCCCAACTCTGCCATCTTCCTCAACTCCTTAGTCAGCGATCATTATGCCGCAGCACAGGTGACAACTATGGGATCACTCAGCGGACAGGTCGGTGCCCGCAGCCCGGATGGGACTGCCAGCCTGGTACCCTGGAAGTACTGCCCAATCTGATGCACCCCTGCCCCACTACGCCGCCAGCAGCCGAGCCTCTGCTCTGGTCTCATATGCCCCGCAAGGCCTATTTCCCCACCAGCTTTTCAGCAATCTGGACAGCGTTCAGGGCAGCGCCTTTCCGTATGTTGTCGCTCACGACCCACAAGACCAGCCCGTTGGGATGTGAAGCGTCTTTCCGGATTCGGCCAACGTATACATCGTCCCGGCCAGCTGCCATTTCCGGATAGGGATAGGCTCTCTTGGAGGGGTCGTCGATAACTGTCACACCGGGTGCCTTCGACAGTATGTTCCTGGCCTCGTCCGGCGACATGGGACGGGAGAACTCCACCTGAACAGCCTCGCTGTGCCCGATCTTGACCGGCACCCTGACGCAGGTAGCCGATATGGCGATCTCTGGCGCGTGCATGATCTTGTGGGTCTCCTCCACCATCTTCCACTCTTCTTTGGTGTATCCGTTATCCAGGAAGACGTCGATCTCCGGCAGCACATTGAACGCGATCTGATACGGGTATACCTTGGGAGTGGCCTTCTTCCCCTCAAGGACCAGCTTGGACTGGACGGTCAACTCATCGACGGCGGCCAGGCCGGTTCCAGACACCGACTGATAGGTGGCCACAGTGATCCGCTTGATCGGGTTGACCTTGTGCAGAGGGTAGAGCGCCATCACCATCTGGATTGTCGAGCAATTCGGGTTGGCGATGATGCCCTTGTGCTTCTTGATGTCCTCCGGATTGATCTCGGGCACCACTAGGGGAACCTCCGGGTCCATCCTGAAGGCGGCGCTGTTGTCCACGACCACCGCGCCGGTTCTCGCCGCTATCGGAGAGAACTGTTTGCTGATATCAGCTCCGGCAGAGAACAGGGCAATGTCGATGCCTTTGAAAGAGTCCGGCGTGGTCTCCTTGACCTCGAGCTCTTCTCCGCGGATCCTCATCTTCCGGCCGTGGGACCGGTCAGAGGCATACAGCCTCACGGAGGTCATCGGGAAGCTCCGCTGCTCTAGAACCCTAATGAACTCCTGTCCCACCATTCCGGTGGCGCCGACTATGGCGACATTCGTCCCTTTCATCTTCTCTCTATCCTCGTTATTGAAGCCCCAGCAGTCTATCCAAGCCGATGGTCAACCCCTTGAGTTCAACCACCTTCTTGACCGCCATGACCACTCCGGGCATATAGCACTCTCTATTAATTGTGTCGTGTCTGATGATGAGCGTCTGCCCAGATGTGCCGAAGATGACCTCCTGGTGGGCCATCAGGCCGGGCAGGCGCACGCTGTGAAGCGCTACTCCCTGCAGCTCCGCCCCTCTCGCCCCGGCGACGGTCTCTTTCTGCACCTTGGGATGGACGAAGGGCTTCCCCCTTGCCTCTGAGATAGCCTTGGCTGTGGAGACGGCTGTCCCGGACGGAGCATCAAGTTTCTGGTCGTGGTGCAACTCGATGATCTCGACGTTGTCGAAGTACTTGGCCGCTATCTTGGCCAGGTGAATCATTAACACAGCCCCCAAAGCGAAGTTGGAGGCCACCACCGCACCCACCCCATTGGCCTTGGCCAGCCGGTCGATCTCCTCCAGGTTCTCTGTCGAGAAGCCAGTGCTGCCGATAACCAGGTTGACCTTGTGCTTTGCCGCCAGTCTAACCATCGCCATGCTCGCCTCGGCAGCGGAGAAATCCACGATGACCTTGGGCTCCGTCTGCGTCAGAATGGAATCGAGGCTCCTAGCCAGCGGCACAGTGGCTGAACCAACAGGCAGCGGGAGGCTATTCCCATCGGCTTTGGCGTCCACCGCGCCGACCAGTTTGAGGTCGGGGTCCTTGCAGGTGGCATTGACCACCTCCTTCCCCACCCTCCCCAGAGCGCCGTGGACTACGACTCTGATTGGTGCGGACATAAGCCCCCTCCCCCTCTAGGTCTGCTTTGGCCGGCCAAAGTCGCCCCGGCCACGACCATGGGGGCGGCTGTCCGTCGGCCTTCTCTCGCCTCGCGGCCCCTCGGGCTGTCTCCTAGGGGTGTGAGGTCGGGAAGGCGGCGCGGCTGTGCCCGGTTCCTTGCCGGCAGCTGAGGCTGCGTTCTGGGCTTGGAACACCGCTTTCCGGGAGAGGCTTACCTTGCCCGAGCGGTCGACTTCAGTCACCATCACCATGATCTCGTCGCCCAGCTTGACTACGTCCTCGACACTGGGCACCCTATAGTCGGCGAGCTCACTGATGTGAACCAAGCCCTCTTTCCCTGGCATGATCTCCACCACAGCACCGAAGGGCAGAATCTTGATCACTTTCCCAGTGTAGACACTGTTGACCTCGACATCTCTGGTCAGGCTCTCTATTATGGCTATGGCCTTCTGGGCCGCCTCAGGGTCTACCGACCCGATGAGCACAGTCCCGTCATCCTCGATATCCACCGTTGCTTTTGTCTGTTCAACAATGGACCTTATGGTCTTTCCGCCGGGGCCGATAACGCTCCCGATCTTGCTGGGGTTGATGCTGATCTTAATCATTCTCGGCGCGTACTTGCTCAACTCAGGGCGGCTGGCGACAAGAGTCTCTTGCATTACTGTAAGGACTTGGAGACGAGCCTGGTGAGCATCCGTGAGTGCCTTCTCCAGGATTTCAAAGGTCAGTCCCTTCAGTTTGGTATCCAGTTGCACAGCGGTCACGCCGGCGGCCGTGCCGGCCACCTTGAAGTCCATGTCGCCGTAGAAATCCTCCATGCCTTCAAGGTCGGTGAGAACCTGGAATTCACCATCTTCTCCGGTGACCAGGCCCATGGCAATGCCCGCTACCGGGGCCTTGATAGGTATCCCGGCATCCATCAGGGAAAGCGTAGCGGCACAAACCGACGCCATGGAAGTGCTGCCATTCGAGCTGAGCACCTCAGAAACCAGTCTGATAGTGTAGGGAAAGTCATTCTCGCCCGGGACAACCGGCGTGAGGGCTCTCTCAACCAGGGCGCCATGTCCCACTTCTCGGCGACCGGGTGTACCCATGCGCTTCACCTCTCCGGTCGAGTAGGGCGGGAAGTTGTAGTGATGCATGAAGCGCCTGCTCTCCTCCAGCGTAAGACCGTCCAGCTTCTGTTCCTCCCGCGCGGAACCGAGGGTGGCGATGTTCAATACTTGAGTGAGGCCTCGCGTGAACAAGCCTGAGCCGTGGGTACGGGGAAGCAGCCCCACTGCGCAGCTCAATGGGCGGATCTCCATTATTCCTCGCCCGTCAGGGCGCAGACCCTTCTTGAGTATCGCAGATCTTATCTCTGCCTTCACTTTGGCTTCCAGCACGGAGATTATTTCGTGTTTGGGATATCGCTCGCCCAGATTCTTCAGCAGTTCTTCTTCCAAGGCGGCAATTGCCTGGTCTCTCTCTATTCTTCCCTGTCCTATCAGTTGAGCGACCCTGCTGCCCAAGGCAGCGGTGACATCTTCCTCCAGGCCAAAGCTCAGAGTGGCAGGTCTGAACTCTGCCTTAGGCTTGCCGCACAAGCCGACCAGCTCTTGCTGCATGGCAATAAGGTCCTGGTTTATCCGGTGGCCGAACTTGATGCCCTCCATGATGAGCTTCTCAGTGGCCTCTCTCGCCCCAGCCTCGACCATGGCCACCTTGTCTTTGGTGCTGACCACGACAAGGTCAAGCAGGCTCTCTTGAAGCTGAGTGAAAGTGGGATTGACCAGGAACTCCCCATTGTTGTAGCCAATGCGGACCGCGCCGATCGGGCCTTCGAAGGGGATTTCAGAAATTGACAGTGCCGAAGAGGCGCCGACAAGGCCCAGCACGTCCGGCGAGTTCTCCTGATCTGCGGAGAGCACTGTTATGATGACCTGCGTTTCATTCCGGAATCCCTTGGGGAAGAGTGGTCGTATGGGTCGGTCTGCCAGCCTGCTGGCCAAGACGGCCTGCTGGCCAGGACGGCCTTCCCGCCTGAAGAAACTCCCCGGAATCTTGCCGGCCGCATAGAGCTTCTCTTCGTAGTCAATGGTCAATGGGAGAAAGTCAACGTTCTCGTTCGGCTTCTTCTCCATGCAGGCTGTCGCCAGTATCACGGTATCGCCGTAGGTGACGGTGACGGCGCTGCCGGCTTGCATAGCCAACTCGCCGGTTCTCACAGTGAGAGGCTTCCCGCCAATTGTTGCTTCAACGTTGTGTAGCATAGATGAACCAGCCTCCTGTTGGGGTAACAGTGGGGATGCCTCCGGATGGACTGCCGAGAAGGGCTTATCTCCGCAGACCGAGCTTGGCTATGAGCGCCTGATAGCGGGCAACATTGTGCCGTCTCAGGTGACCCAGCAGCCTTCGCCTCTGCCCCACGAGCATCATGAGGCCCCGCTGAGAATGGAAATCGTGACTGTGCAGTTTCATGTGCTCAGTCAGGCGGTTTATTCTCTCAGTGAGGATGGCCACCTGGACCTCAGTCGAGCCAGTGTCCTTCTCGTTGGACCTGAATTGCTCGATGATTGCGCTCTTTTTCTCCGTCTCCACCTTCTACTCCACTTTTTCTTTCAAACGTTTCATTATAGCATGTGTCTAGCCACGTGCAAAAGGTCGCGCTGGGTGTCGGGGGTCTACGCCAGGCGTTTCTCCAAGATCAACTTGTCGTCCCCAGGTGAGTAGAAATCGATTATCCGGGCAGCCACTTTGTAGCCAAGGGACCTATGGAAACGTCGCGTCTTGTCATAATCCGGCCTGCCGGAAGTCTCCACGATTACCAACCGCCCCCGGCTTTCCCTGATCTTGCCTTCAGCGAAGGCCATCAACGCTTTGCCCACCCCCTGCCCCTGAGCCCCCGGGTTCACTGCTACCCAGTAAACGTCCCAGGTACCTTTGGTAAGCGGCGTCGGACCATAGCAGACGTAGCCCGTCACCACCGAATTGACCTCAGCCACGAAGACCAGATACCCGCAGCTGGAGGAAGCCTCCAAGTAGGCATCGATCAGTTCCTCCGCCACAGCCACCTCTTCAGCCGTGAACTCGCGGATAGTCCTGAGTATGTCCATGATCGTCGGTTTGTCCCTGGCAACCATGGATCTGATGGTGGTCTTCATGCAGCTGTCTTGTGCAATGCCAGTGAGACGATCTTTTCGATGAATTGGGCATAGGTCATGCCAGCGGCCGTGGCTTGGCGGGCCGCTCCGGATCCGGGAGTTATATCGGGATTCGGGTTGGCCTCCAGTACGTGGATGTTCCCCTCCAGGTCCAGTCTCATGTCGACACGAGCATACCCTTGCTGAATGAGCAGCCTGTATACCGCCACGGCCATTTGTGCCAACCGCGCTCTGTCTTCCTCCCCCACCTCCGCCGGGCAGACCACCTTGGTACCGTCATAATACACGGTGCCTTCCTCCCATTTAGCAGAGTAGGTGAGAATTTGGGGCATGCCAGGCGGCAGAGAAAAAACTATCTCCGAAACCGGCAGGACCGTGATTTCATCATTGCCCATCACGGTGGCGTTGAACTCGCGCCCCCCCACGAACTCTTCCACCAGCGCCTTCCCTCCAAAAGCCCGGCTCACTTTGGCTACCTGTTGCTCCAGGGCGGCTTGGTCTTGAACAACGCTGTCCCCAGACAGGCCATGACTGGCATCTTCGCCACACGGTTTCACAATGCAGGGGAATCTCAATTGGAACTGTGAGACGGTCTCCGGCGTCACCAGTTGGTACTTTGGGGTACTGATTCCATGGGACTGCATGAGATCCTTGGCCTTGGCCTTGTCTAGTGCCAGGGCAAGAGCGGTGCTGGAGCATCCTGTGTACGTGATTCCCAGCTCAGACATCATCTTGGCCACGGTCGCCTCGGTTTTTGGACGACCATCAAAACCTTCGAAAAGGTTGAACACCAAGTCTGCGTCGATGGATTTCAGAGTCTCCCTAGCCCGCTCATACGGTGGCAACAGCGGCACTGTGGTGACTTCGCACCCAAGTTCGCTTAGAGCCTGCCGGACTGGCGCTACGCCCTCAAGTACAGATAGAATCGCCTTGTTCTCGCCCATATCAGCGTAGCGCTGAGGACCGGGTTTGTTGTAGACGACGGCTGTCCTACGGGGCACCACCACATCTCTGCAGGGCAGCGCCGATGATAGCTGAGATGAGAGCGTCATAGTTCCATCCCACCTTTCTGGCCATGATGGGCAGGTCGCCCGACTTGGGGTTAAGTCCCGGCAGGGGATTCACCTCCAGAAAGTAGGGTGTCCCATCCGGGCTGATCCTGAAGTCCATCCTGGCGAAATCTCGGCAGCCCAGAGCCTCGAAAGCCCTCAGGCTGGAGTCAGCGATATCCTGCAAAACGCCTCGCCCCAGTTGAGCGGGACATTCGTAAGTCAAGAGGGATTCCCAATCTCTCTTGACCTCCAGAGAGTAAACAAAATAGTCCGTCTTCTTCAGCGGGACAACTCGCATGATCCCCACTACCTTGGGTGGTAAGTTCCCAACCAATCCCACTGTCACTTCTTCTCCATCTATGAACTCCTCCACCATCACCGGTTGCTTGTAGTATTCCAGGAGTTCACTCACTGCTGCCACTATCTGCTGTGAGTTCTCCAGCCTGGACGTCATGCGGATGCCTTTGCTGGATCCCTCGTGAGCCGGCTTGACGAAGGCGGGCAACGGGAACTGGCTCCATTCGACTTCCTTCAACTGCTTGATGTCGCCAACTACCTGCCACCTTGGTGTCGCCACGCCGGAGAAAGACACCAACCTCTTGGCCAGCGGCTTCTCCAGCGACACTGCCAGACACAGGGGATCCGAACCTGAGTACGGCACGTCGAGCATCTCCAGCACAGAGGGCACCTGGGCCTCCCGGCTCCGGTAGTTGCCAAGGCCTTCGGCGATGTTGAACACCAAGTCGAGTTTCTGACCCAGGACGTTGTTGAGGAACTCTCGGCCACCGCCCAGCTTGACCACAGAGTGGTGCTGGGCTTCGATGGCTCTGGCAATAGCGTCAACCGTCTCCAGCGAATCGTACTCCTCAAGGGCATCCTCGGGCTTCCCTTGGGGTTCTGGGACCTTGTCTTTGAGATCGTACGACAGGCCTATTCTCACCCTCGGCAATCCCTCTGTGAGCCTCTCGGCAGCAATTGGATTCTCTCCATCTTCAGACAACACCAGACCTGCTATCAGGCCACACCAAACTGCAGGGAGCTATCTCTTCGAGTTAGCGCCCTGCAAGTGTAAGGCCTATCCTGGCCACCCGGCAGGTCCTATTCCCTAGGACCTAAGATCCTACCTTCGCCGACGAGGCCAGGTTGGGGAAAGTCAGTTGATTGGGATGGCCACTACGGCGGCCGTTCTGCCCATTGGCTTTGCCAACTCCTGTCCTTGAGCCCTTGGGGTTCCGGTACTGAAACAGCCGTCCTTGGTAGTTCCTTATCAGGAGTTCCTCCGACGTCTGGAGCACCACGTAGTTAGGCTGCACGGGAACCTTACCGCCACCCTGAGGCAAATCAATCACAAACGACGGCACTGCCAATCCGGACGTATGGCCGCGCATGCCTTCGATGATCTTGATGCCGGTTTCCACTGGCGTTCGAAGATGCTCCGTTCCCTGCACTTCATCACACTGGAATAGATAGTACGGGCGCACCTTGATCCTGAGGAGCTCGTGGCACAGCCTCAACTGCGTCTCCACGGTGTCGTTTACGCCGCGGAGGAGCACGGACTGGTTATTCACCGGGAGGCCCGCCCGCAGCAGCTTATCGCAGGCCTGAGCCGCCTCTGGTGTTATCTCCCGCGGGTGGTTGAAATGGGTATTCACCCATATCGGCCCGTACTCAGACAACATCGAGCAAAGCTCGTCATCAATGCGCTGCGGCAACACCACCGGGAACCTGGTCCCAATCCGGATCATCTCCACGTGCTCTATCTGTCTCAGACCAGCGAGGACTTCTTCCAAGCGTCGCACGGACAGGGTCAACGGGTCTCCACCGGAGATGACCACATCACGGACAGCCCCGGTCTTGCGAATGTAATCCAGCATCCGCTCGATCTCTTCAGGGTTGTGCACCCATCCGCCATGGTGCCATTCCCTCTTTCGCGTGCAGTGACGGCACAGCATGGGGCAGATGTCGGTCAGCACCATCAATACCCTGTCTGGGTACCTGTGGACCAATCCTGGGACAGGAGAATGCCCCTTCTCATCCAGCGGGTCCTCCATACCCATGCCAGCCAAGCCGATCTCCTTGAATGAAGGGACAGCCTGGATCCTCACGGGGTCATCGGGATTGGCCCAGTCGATGAGGCAGAAGTAGTATGGGGTTACTGAAAGGGGATACTTGGTCGTGACCAGCCGGATCTGCTCTTGATCCTTGGCTGACAAAGGAATATGCGTTATCAGTTCGTCAACAGAGCTAATACGATTGCGAAAATGCCACTTCCAGTCGTTCCAGTTTTCGTCAGATACATGCCCGAAGAACCTGGCTCTGTTCTTCAGGGCCGTTCTACCTGGAGGCTCTTCTTCTACCTCTATTCTGACGGGAGCACTACCTGGTGCTTCGTCCTCTGTTCGGCCTTCCACGACTACCGGCGACTTCTTCATCTTGTTTCGATGCACCTCCCTTTATTCGACTGTTGGCATCCACCAACAATTCCTCTTTTTCTATCGCATGAATACGCTATTCAATATTGCTGCAGATATATTACACGCATATGAAGCCATGTCAAGTACTTTTTCGCACTTTTTTGTCACAAATCTCAAACTGCCTTTTCTGCCATCAATGGGAAGCCTCAATTATCTCTATTCTCCACTTGTCATCGATCCACGCTCCGAAGATGCGCTTTACGGGCAGGTTCCACGAACGGATCTTGATGACGCATTGCCGCACTTGCATCTCATGCTCCGCCCGGCTGACCGGATTGCCGGCACAGTCGTCATGAGCCGCCACAAGAATGGTATCCGAGCCGTGTTTGTTGACCGAGATCAACACGCGGGCTTTGATCGAATCCTGCGCCGCAGCAGTCCCCTCCGCCAGTATCTTGTCCGGCCCAGGCTCGGTGATCATGTCCACGTAGTCCACCGACAAGTTCTCCATCAGCCAGTTGATGACCGGCAACTGGACTCTTCCGTCCATGCAGTTGATGGCAGTTGCGAACTTGCCATGGTGCGCCTTCTCATGGTGTTCTGTGGTGCTGGGAGCAGTCGCACGGCTGATCGACGGCCACGCAGGGATCTTGCTTCTGGGCTTCTGTTGCTTGTCCATGACGTTTCTCTTCTTGTCTTCTATCCATAATGACTCCGATGGAAGCCAATTTCAACTCTCTAATCACGTAGGGTGACCTGTGACGGCCATCGCTGTCCTGGTGACCTCGTCTCAACCCCCTTGTCCCCCAGTCATGGGGGAAGAGAGAAGGAATTGGGGACACCCCAAACCCCGGCAGCATCCTGCTCCACCTGTTCTGTCATTCCCGCGGAGGCGGGAATCCAGCATGTAGGATGGGCTGTGCGCACCAGCATCGCCGTTTCCAACCTCCTGGTCCCCATTCCTCTAGAACTATGAGCTAGTAGCCGATGGCTCATAGCTCAGGGACACCCTCAGGCTCCCATCAGGAAGCTTCAGCCCTCTCTAGGAAGGAGGCCTGTGTTACCACAGGCCTCCATTGTTGTCGTGCATGCGTTTCTTCAGTTGATCGCTACTACTTCTTGGGTGCCTCCACCTGCTTGGGTGGCTTCATGAAGAGCGCTGCCAGCAAGAAGCCGAGCGCCGCCAGGATGGCGACCGGGATGAAGGCATCCAGCACTCCGGCATCCCCCTTGAATATCTTGCTGGAGTATGCCGCTACAAAGGTGGCGATCAAGC
>Ga0209703_1000098_pt1 | contig 20529 bp, 23 predicted proteins | sample PPLLak12cMay2015_2_FD_187256 | JGI IMG/M metagenome (GOLD analysis project Ga0209703, IMG submission 187256) | Freshwater sediment microbial communities from Prairie Pothole Lake near Jamestown, North Dakota, USA - PPLs Lake P8 Core (1) Depth... | ecosystem: Environmental > Aquatic > Freshwater...
CTACGATACGTCCAGTAGCCAGCTCAACGAACACATCATCATCTACGTTGGAAATGAGCGCGTCTCCAACACCAACAATACTTCCACCCCAGTACACCTCTGTGCCGTAAGGCATGGTGTCAAATGCACCAACTATACACAGGTACTCCGGGTGTCCGCCGTTGGTGGTGAAGTAAGTGCCCAGGTCCTCGACCATATCCGAAGCTGTTGGGTAGATAAGAGTGACGTCGCCTGGGCCGTGAAATGCGCCGGGTACGCCTGTGATCACCTGGAACATGACTCCATCAAAGGCAAGTTCATTTCCAGCTTCCAGGAAGGGCCCTTCACCGGCGTCGCCGTAATCGCCGTCATCATTGAAGTCGATATTGACGTATTGGTAATAATCGCCAATAACTGTAATGCAGAAATCATACGTGGTGGTGACTGGAGTCATGGTGCCGAGTCGCCATTTGTCACCGCTTGGAGCACCGGTCGGCCGGGTAGTGGTCTCGGTGGAGTAATTGAAGTAGGTTCCCATCCAATCGACGTCATAAGCGATCGGAACGACAGCCCCTGCGTGCGCGGCGGCCAGTAACGGCGCAGCCAGCGACAACTTAGGCGCCTTCCAGGAACCTGACCGGTCGTCCGGATTAGTGTACGCGAAGTAATCGACCGCACCAATATTGCTGACTATCCAGCCCAATATCGCGTTGGCATTAGCCAGCGAAGTCTGAGAAACACCAATACCGGACAACTGGCTGGTTACGGTACTATTGCCATTGACCGTCAGTGCGGTGGTGCATTGCAGATTATTGTCTATGACACTGAGAGTCGCGGAGGAAAGACCGGTCGAGGCGTTGAAGTACATCAACGGAACTTCCAATCGAGCCGCCAATGCCGAAGCGCACAGGGCATTTTCATAGTCGCCATCGCCTACCAGGACAACACGGGTTGTCGTCGTCCAGTGAGTTTGCGCAAGATTACAAGCCACATTGTCCAGTGAAACGCTAGTGTTGATCTTATAGATAGTCGGAGTGTATAGTGTTAGATAATGGGTTACCTCCTCGAGTATTGTTCCATTTTCATCCAGGGCGATAACCGAGGGGCCGGCCGTATTGGTTTTAGCCGATGCGGGGATAGCCGCCAGGTATGCAAGGTCTTTCCAACTGGCGCTAGATGCAATCGGCACTAAAAAAGTATTTCTGCCAGAGATCGGCGCTGTGTAGGTAAGCGATACATCGTCAAAGTGGGATTGGGTGTCGCTGCAGTTGCGGTCAAGGCCCAAGACAATCGTCAGGGCCTGACCAACATAGCTGAGAAGGTCCGCAGCGTAATAGGTTCTGGAGAATAACTGGTGTGTGCCACTCAAAGTCGGCCACACCGAGGAACTTGGCGTCAGTTCTGTTCCGTTTGCCAACAGCTTGAGGACAATGGGAGTTGCGGAGCCATTGGCGTACATCGAAAGCGTATATGTTGCGCCGTTGATGATGTTGCCGAGAGATGCCGACGATACGATCAGGCCACCGGCCGGATTGCCCCAGCCGCCGCCGTTGGACAAGTAGCAATATGCTCCACTGGGGGTATGGTTGTTTCCAGTTGATACGGAACCCTGAAGATTTCCAGTAGCCTGGTCCCGACCATACGTGCCGCCCCAATAGATCCAGCCGTCCCTGTCGTAGCCGAGCCATCCTGGGATATCGGCCAGGGTGCCGGTGGTTTGGTCGGAAAAGGTGTACACCCCGCTATCTATGGGGCAAGCTGGTCCTACGCCCTGCGTCCAACCTGTTATGGTCGCGGTGATTGTGGTTGAGTTCGGTTTGTAAATCGTCTCAAAAGCATAATTTGGCACGGTGACTGTGCCCGCCTGGACCTGGCCGATGGCGAAGGCGGACACAAAAACCGCCACGGCTACAACTACATTTTTTTTAACCATTGCATTACTCCTTTACTAAGAAAAACATTATTGCGTCCTCGACACATATTGAGGACATACGAGATACACATACACACATACACTTTTACATTGTCAGACCTGTTCGGTACTCGATTCGATGTTGGCGCAGCGCAACTGCCTGTTATAGAAGAGCTTACTGTTGGACAACGCCCCATTCAATCCTGTGATGACAGGCAACTCAGAAAACTTTGTGCCGGATTCGATCCTGATCATATACGCCTCCGCCAGCATAAAAAACAACCAGATGACTGCGATGATAGCAAATCACATTTCTTTTGCAAGCTTTTTTTGTTATTTTTCAACAAATTTATTACTACTTTCCAGCAAATGACATAACTCATTGCTGTTGCTTGGTTTCTGCGCGGTTTTTTTGGGGGGAGGGTAGAAATTAGAAGCTTGGCGGTGTTGGAGGAAATCCGCCAGCAAAATTGGTGTGCTAAATAATTACATTGAGGGATTGCCACGTTGAGGGAATGATACGTAAGTGGGTTAAGGGCCAGCCTTGTATATTAGTTTATCCGGGCGTGGATTTCTTTCCACGGAAGGACTTTTCGTGTTTTTACTTCCAGGATAGTCCCCATGTCCGTCCATTCGTTGACAATAGCGTCGAATTTTTCGCCGAAAAAATCAGGGCCGGCGCCCAGTTGACCGGCATCGTTGATTATTGACTTGAGGAAGCTGATTTTCATTTGAGATTGTGTCAGAATGGTCGATATTTTGGCGGGCCATTGCAATGTGCCGGCAAGTTCGTATTCCGGGGAGCCCAGGACAAGATTTTTATGATCCTCAAACGAATCCTGAAAACGCACCGCCTGGCAGAATATGTCCGGCAGGTTCCAGTCGGACATCATTTCGGCTGCGAGTTCGTTGTGGTCGATACCGAAGACCTTACGTTCGTTTTCAGTTAACTGGCCGGGGGCAGCGGTATCGGTATGCTTTAGAATGGCTGAATATTTTTCGGGATATACGCTGGCAAACGCCAGACGTCCGATCTGGCAAAGCATACCGACCGTAAAAGCTTCGTCCGCGTTGAAGCCGTTGCTCTTGATATGGTTGAGGTTGCGCGCCGCTATGGCTCTGGCCAAGGATTCGGACCAGAAAAGCTCGTAATCAAACTCAAGACAAAAGCCCTTCTTGTTATCGGTTATGAGAGATGAGCCTAGTGCGATTTTCTTGAGCATGGCCAGCCCTAAGCGAGTGATCGCGTCCTGAACGGACCGAACCGGATTAAGCGATTTATAAAAAGCGGAATTGGCTGCCTTGAGAATGCGAGTCACAATGGCGGGGTCCGTTTCAACCACAGCGGAAATGTCGGAAATGCTTGTATTATCGTCGTTGGCCAAACGGAATATCTCAAAGGCTTTAGCGGTTGGAGTAGGAAGTTTGCCGCTTGCTTTGATCTCATGGAACAGATCGGTCACATCGCGGACATCCGATGTTCCACAGTGGCTGGTCGATAACTTTTGACAAAGAGAAGCCAGCAATGAATCATCCGGGAATTCTTTACGTCCCGTCCTCAGGTGATCGAGCAGTTGTTGCACATCCAGGGTGACCTTGCCATTTTTTTGTTCGATGGTGTGAGCTGCGTTAATAAATACTTTGAGAGCCTGTGCCAGGGGCTTTACCGTATCTGTTGCCGTCAGCTTCGCCTGAGCCTTTTGCAACTCGACTTTCACCTTTTTTTGATCGGTTTTCGTATGTTTTTTCGACGCTTCCGCGACCCTGGCTTTGGTCGAACTGAAAGCAACCTGGTCTCCCGATCTTCCGGCCATGTCGGCGCCAGAGCCTACATAGTCATGGCAGATGCCGAGAAGCACACCGGCATTGCGAATACAACCCCTTCTCTGTATCGCTTCGTACACCGCGGGCACAGCAATCGGTTTTGCCGTATATCGAACGGTACAAGATGAGGATTGAGGATGATCCTTGCATAAATTATTCATGAGCCAACTGCCTCAGCATCGTCAAACGTAAGGCCAAACCCGCCAGCGGCACGATTTAAGTCGGACAAAGACGAGAACAATGCACCTATATCCGAGCCACTCGCGTCACCGGGGTCCAGCCAAATATCGAACTGAATTTGTTTGTTCGCAGCCCCGCTATTTGCAATGTCCCATTCCTGGCTGGCTACCGCAATGAACTCCTGCCGCAAAACCTGCGTACAGTTGAGCAAATCGTCCAAGTAAATCAGTTGAGGTTTTGTTCGATGTTGCGGAATCGCAAGTATTTCGCCATCAGAATTCCTGAATATGTACTCGTTATTAAATGAGCGATGCAGAGACCACCCCTGAGATCCAAGCATGCTCACCACGGTGGACCCAAGCAGAACCTTTCCATTTCCATGCCCCATTGGTTTTCCTCCGTCTTTGCAATGCCCAGCTACAACGTCACCAAAGAGTCTTCCGCCTGCAAATCAGATCTCTTTTGCTTTTTGGCATCTCCGTACGCATCAAGGGGGGACCATCGAGCCTTGGCCTTGTTTGCTATATTCACTACACGACCTATAACTGTCTCGGGTGTGTCGTCGAACGGGTCCACGACAAAATTTTTGAGTTCATCGTAAAGTTCGTCGGGAATTTGCACGGTTTTCATAATACTACCCTCGCTGGTAAATACTGCAGGACAAGAACAAAACCTCACACATACAACAACAAAACAAGTATAATATTCGATCTATGTGCGGTCAAATGCAAGTGTAAGAAAACGTAAAAAAGAGGATTTGTGGCAGTATTATAGGAGAATTGATATCCCTCAAACACAAAAGAAAAAACTGCGTTATCAGTAAAAAACATTGTTTACCGGCCGAAAACGATGGTACTATACCCATTGTGACAACAGGCGCTCGTAGCTCAGCTAGGATAGAGCGACGGTTTCCTAAACCGTAGGTCGTGGGTTCGAATCCCACCGGGCGTATTACTGTAAGTTTCGCAAATAGCGGTATTTACAGTAGTTACCGCTTTTTTCTGTATTTTTTTATCTCTCTCCAACTGTCCATTATAGTCCATTTTTGCCGTTATAGTCCGCGTGTTTCGCCGAGATTCGGCCAAGATTTTTTCATCGTCATCGGTACCAGTCTTCACAGCCCGTTGTTTTTCAATACTCGGCTGCGATAAGTCAGGCAAACCCGCTACAGCGTCTGACTCTTGTCCTTTGAATACATGGCTATATCGGCCAAGCGTTAAGTTTATATCGCTATGTCTCATTATCGACTGTGCTACTTTCGGATGTACCCCGGACGCAGCCAACAAGCTGCCGGTAGTATGTCTCAGACTATGAAAATCGGCATATCGACCTGATTCGTCAACATAGGGAATACCAGCGTCGGCAAGGTCCGCACGTAACATCTTGACCATGTTGTCTTTGCAAGGCAGGTTAAATACCTCTGTGTGAGGCATCTTGCCGACCAAGAAGGCTTTTAGCTCCGTAACAGTATCCGGCCTCAAAGGTAGCGTATCCTGCCGTCTGTGCTTGCTGTAACCGGCCGAGACGGTCACTGTACAGCCGTCAAAGTCCAACGAGGATACTTTCAGGCTTCGCAGTTCTCCCGCTCTTAGGCCGGTCTCCACTGCCAAGCGATAAAGCATTGTCCGTTGTGGTCCAGTCATACAAAAACGCTTTCGGCTGTTACGGGTGTTTTCCAGCAACCGCCGGATTTCGTCCGGTTCCAAAGCCCGCCGGTCATGGCGTCGGTCGGTTCGGATGTTCAGCCCTTTCAGGTGTTCAACCGGGGACTCACTGGCTCGGCGGTTCTGTACCATCCACCGGCAAAACTGTTTTATGGCCTGCAAATAGAAGTTGGACGTTTGGGAGCCTATCCCTTCACCATTATTCCGCAGGTCGGCGAGATACCACTGGACCTTGCTTGCCGATATATCAGACCAGTTGATAAACTTACAGCCGATAATCAACCGCTCAGTTCTCGACACAACCAATTTACAGTGCTGATCTGTGTTGCCCTTATCACATAGATTTGACGCCTGCGTCACCTGCTCAATTTTGAATCTTCGCTGGATTATAACCAGGCATCAGTGATGGTTTCTCTTTAATTACCCTGATGACTTTTTCATTAAGGCCTCCATCAACTTATCGAAGGTCAGGTCGAATTTCCTGACACCTTCGTCTTCAAGCTGTCCAGTCACCTTGTCGATGTTGATTGCGAGTTCCGGCAATCGTGCCATTATCCAATTGGCTTCCTTGACATCTTGTTCGAGGCGTGATTTCGGATCGCCGTGATCACGGTAGGCGTTAATGGTTTCAAGCGGGGCCGTGTTTATGGTGTCCGGGCCGATCAGCGGTTCAATGTATTTTACATCGCTGTAGTCCGGGTTCTTGGTACTTGTGCTGGCCCAGAGCAGCCGCTACAGGCGAGCACCTTTATCAGCCAGTTTTTTAAACCGATTATTTTATTACCAAAGATTTCCTTGTAGATTTGATACGCCACTTTAGCACTCGAGATGGCCACTTGTCCACGTACCTTTTTTGCAATTTGCAATTTCCGTCTTCTTGCCGCCTGGCTCTATGAATTTCTCCACCAGCGGGTCCACCATGCTGTCAATACGGCTTTTTTCTGAGGGCCATGTCACGAATGTCCTGGTCGTAAATATGGCTTTGGGCTATTGCCTTCTCAAAGATGGATGGGTTCGAGGTCATCCCTCGTAGTCCTTCCTCCTCGATCAAATGTCGAAGCTCACCGCTTGCGATCAGATCACGTCTGATGTAATCGAGCCAAATTGACGGACCGAGCGTTCCCAATTTTTTCAAAGGATTATCTTTTATGATTTTGTCTCCTTATTTTCCAGTACCGCTATTTTCGTCATTGGAGTTCGATTGATTTTGCCTACGGTGCTAACTGATTGTCTTATAACCAATCTTTCGGTATTTTTTTCGAGGTTGTCGGATCCATAATCTATTTTGGAATTTTTAGCTAACCTCTTACTTAGATAGATTTTGCCTTCAAGTACTTGCCTTATCGCATCTATAATATTTTCAGATATCTGATCTTTCGTAATATATCCCCGTGCCCCTATCTCAATGGCTTGTTTTATGTATTGAGATTTGTCGCTCATGGAAAAGACAAGAGTAATGATGCTCGGACATAAAGTTTTTATCTTCTTTATTACCTGTATGCCCGTTGTGTTCTTGAGCAGCATATCCACAAGAGCCAGATCAATTTTCTGCTTCTTGACAGCTTTAACAGCCTCTCCAATAGTTCCGGCTTCGGCGCATACCAGAAGATCAGTTTCTCGGTTAATAATCTGTGTTAATCCTTCACGTATGACGGGATGATCGTCAACTATCAGAATCTTAGTTTTGTTTTTCTCGTTGGCGCACTCTCTTTTTATCTTTTTCATAATCTCACTATCTCATAAACTAGATGCTAACGACAACATTTTGTTTCTCACAGGCATTTCCAGCTTTGTTTTTTAAGCAGATAATGAGGATTTTAAGCAGAAATTTACTTCCGTGATTTTTTACTTCGGGTATCTTGTAAATTTATAGCTTTATAAACTTCCCTGCGATAAACTGGTATGTGCTTTGGAGCTGTTACTCCAAGACTAACTTTGTTGCCACTAAGATTAGTCACTGTTACTTCTACATTTTCACCGATCACAATGGATTCATCCTTGCGCCTGCTTAAAACCAACATTTTTGAAGTCTCCTATTCTGGGCACCCTAGTAGTATTAGTATTACCACATCCACAAAAACCGGCTCCGATTGAACTGTTCCACGGTTTCTCGAACCGATCCGGTCATTCCAAAAAGCACTCTCATTCCATTTCCCACCAGCTTTTTCAATTAGTTACATCCGCAACCGCCTGCCGGAATGAATTTGACCCTATGTTCCCCCAGTACCTGGGCAACTAATTTTACTGCTGCCGGACCACCAATGCTCATCAACGGGTTTGGCATTGCCTCACATTCCATTGTTACAGGATCCACGACCAGCCAGAAAGAACACTTATCCGGCCTTGTTCCTATACGGTCATCCAGTTTGGATCCAATCGAGGTTACTACAACTTTCATAGGTTCGGTTCCTTTCAACAATCCTGTTGTAAACCACCTTTCACGCACATTTTTAAAACAGTAAGCCTATTACCTCAATAATAGCATGTATTGCGATTGTGTAAATCAGAGTGGAGTCTGTATTTGTTGCCGGTGAAAATGCCTACTTTCTTGTAAGTAAGCTATTGAAAACTGATAACCAGAAGGAAGTGCTATTAATGAAATGCTTGGTTAGGTTTGAAACTCAGAGGCCAAAAAACAGTTAGTCTTCGATGAGAGGAGCTATTTCTTGTCCTCACTTTTTGCCCATTTTATAGCGTATTGCAAAAGTTTGGTGGCACTGTCGAGATTTAGTTTTTCTTTAAGCCGTCCGCGGTAAGTTTCAACTGTTTTTACACTTAAATGGAGTTTTTTGGCGATTTGCGAGGCCTTGTACCCTTCGCCAATCAAACGAAAGACTTCGAATTCCCGGTCGCTGAGGTTCTCTATTGGTGTTTTGGTCATACCAGCCTTGTCTCTCGCAACTTTATGGAGGAACTTCTTTGAAATTGTGCTGCTAACATATATCTCGCCGCTTAAAACCGTACGGATCGCCTTGACAATCTTTTCAGAAACAGCATCCTTCATTAAATAGGCTTTTGCACCGGCTAAAAGGGATCGCTCGGCATACACGGATTCATCATGAATGGAAAGGACAACGACAGACAATTTTGGGTGTCCTGCCTTAATACTTTTTGTCAGTTCAATACCATCTGAATCCTTCAGGGATATATCTACAATAACGACATCAGGTTTTAATTCAGTGATGGCTTTTAGGCCCTGGTAGGCATCTTCAGCCTCGCCGCATACATTCATATCTCGTTCATGATTGATAATCATGGTAAGCCCATCTCGTACCACAGGGTGGTCGTCCACAATAAGAACCTGTGTTTTATTTTCATTAGCTTTATCCTGTTTTTCTTTCAATGCCATATAACAATCCTTCGTTGGGAGCCCTATCTACCGTTCGGGAAAATGCAGGTAACGACCGTTCCGCCTTTGTCGCCCTTACGAATATCAAGAGAGCCGCCTATTAAGTCGGTACGATATTTCATAATCTTCAGTCCAAGCCCTTTTTTTCTCGGTGATAACTTCGGGAAATCCAATCCGTCATTTTCAACTAACAGAACGGTTCCTTTCTTAGTTAAACGAAGATTTATGTTGATATTATTTGCTTTGCCGTGCCTGACCGCATTGGTAATCGCTTCCTGAACAATACGATAAATTTGCTTTGCCTCAACAAGATCCTTGACCGAAACGGATTTTCCACACCGGAATCGACAAGTAACTTCCATGGTTTTTTCTGCATTGGATGCCAGCGATTTTAAGGCCGATACCAAACCACCTGTTTCAATATCAACGGGATAAAGCATCTTGGCAAGGTCTCGTGTCTGAGCGATAGCATTGTTGGCAAGTTTTGATATTGCTAAGGCGTCTTTCATCTCATCTGATGATTTCCCCTTAAGTTTCAGTGCCAATCCTTTGCACTTAACAGCAATGCCGGTAAGTGCCTGGCCTATGCCATCATGCATTTCCTGGCCTATCAGTTCTCGTTCTCTTTCGGTTATATCCAGGATTTCTTTTTCCAGGAACCTGCGTTCAGTAATATCCCTTTCAGTTGTTGTAATGGCAAATGGTTTTTCCTTTTCATCTTTCAGCGCTGTTGCGGTAAGCGAGATATCCAGTATCCGGTTATTTTTTGTAAGGCGCTGTGTTTCAAAAAATTCGATATTCCCCCCTTTTAGCACTTTTTCAGTCAGGGACATCATTTCATCCTGCTTATGGTCAGGGATTATCCTGCGGATATTCATCTTCTTCGCTTCAGCTTCGTTGTATCCATAGATGCGCTCCGCGCTGAGGTTCCATGAGATGATGTTGCCTTTTAAATCCAGTATTGTAATTGCGTCATTGGAGTTGTGAACCGCTGCAGCCAATAATTGCAGTTTTTTCTCCATAAGTTTGCGTTCCGTGATGTCGTGGCCGACACAAAGGATTTCCGTAATATTTCCCTGCTCATTATGGATCGCCTTGTTTGCCCATGCAACCCAAACTTGCCGGCCGTCTTTGCAAATAATCTCATTCTCGTAGGTAGCATAAAGTTCAGGATGTTGCTTGATGTCTCTTATCAATTCATCAGTATTTCGACTGGAGCTATCCTTTTTATTTATGATTGTACCTACAACCTTTTTGCCAAGGATTTGCTGCTCGGTATAGCCAAAGAACTTCTGGGCGAATTCATTGAAAAAGGTTATTTTCCCGTCTTTGCCTATGCGCAGAATAATACAGTCGGCGTTCTCTACAAGTTGGCGGTATTTATCTTCGCTTGTCTGCAGCATCTCCTGGGTATGCTCAAGTTTCGTAGTCATATCTTTTAATTTTTCCGTTTGTTTTTTCACCTTTCTTGCCTGCCTTTCCCGTAACCCATATCAGGAAATTGCAAAAAAATGCCCAAAAACAGCTTTTTGTTTATTTTAGCGATATTGATACAGATTGTCAACCTAATATTTGGCAACTGAATCCCTCGCATTGGCGTTAGTGTAGGGGATACTAACGACAGGCGGATAGGCAATTCGGCTTATAATAGAAACAGACTCTACACTGATTTACAAAAAAAACCTTGTGGTTATCATTAGATATTAGATAAGCGGTGTCGATAGCGTCTGTGTCTGAATGAAAACCGTTAGAAACGGCATTGCATATTAAAGATTTATTTTGTGAGGTGCAGGAAATGTTAGCAGTAATTGAATGGGAAAACCTTATTGTGGGGCCTGTATGCGAAATGCTGACCAGAATAATGGCCTATCTGCCTGTCCTGCTGGGCGCACTAATAATTCTGATTGTTGGCTGGATTGTGGCCAAAATAATCAGATCGATAGTGAACGGAGTGCTTAAGGTGGTACGCTTAGATGCGCTGGCAGATAAAGCCGGTATATCAAATATCCTGCAGAAAGGCCAATTGAAGATTACTGTTCGCCAGATAATAAGCGGCCTTGTTTACTGGCTTATTATTATCATGGTGCTTGTGATGGCAGCAAACGCATTGGGGCTGCCGAAGGCTTCGGACATTCTTTCGAGCTTGTTTGCTTATGTCCCGAAGGTCATAGCATCGCTGCTTGTACTTGTGGTAGCAATGTTTCTGGCAAGTTTTGTGTCAGGAATAGTGTTGACGGTAGCTGGTAATGCGAAATTACCTAAACCGGAGCTTTTAGCCGGTATAAGCCGATGGGCGATTATAATCTTTGCAGTGACGATTTCACTGACGCAGCTTGGCATTGCCCCGCTTTTGGTGACTGCCACATTCAATATTATACTCGGCGGCATTGTCCTTGCCTTGGCTCTTGCCTTTGGATTAGGCGGTAAGGATGCAGCGGCAAGGTATCTCGAGGAATTAAAACAAAAACGCTCTGGGAAGGAAACAATGAAGATTTAATGAGTGCGGAACTTAGAAGACCAGTTGTGTTGAATTAGACGCACAGTGGTGTTCCGCTTGTTGAAACAATTGGAAAGGGCTTTTTATGGGATTGGTGTTGCTTATTATTGTTGTCTTACTTCTTTTCGGCGGACTGCCTCGATGGCGTTACAGCCGCAACTGGGGTTACGGTCCAACCGGCATCTTGACGGTAGTACTGATAATCCTGCTGATACTGGTGCTGATGGGACATATTCCCCGCGGCTTCTGAGTAAATGGTTCTATGAAGTAGGTTAGAGTTATGGGCCTGGTACGTTAGACAGCGTGGCTGTTTGCATCTGATACTAAGCCCCAAGAAAAGAAAGGTAGGATTGTTATGCTTTACATTATCGCTGTTGTTTTGCTTATATTGTGGCTCTTGGGGTTAGTAAGTTCCTACACCATGGGCGGTTTCATTCACGTTCTTCTGGTAATCGCCGTCGTGGTTATCTTGCTTAGAATCATCAGTGGACGAAGAGTCATGTGACCTTGCGTGAGTTAGACATAAAAATTTGAAGGAAAATTCAATGAATAAACCGATCTCATTGGTAATTTTTGCCGTTGGTATCGTTCTTGCGATATATGGTTTTTCCGCATCAGATTCATTCAGTTCTGATGTTTCACGCTTCTTCACCGGCTCGCCTACCGACAAGACGATATGGCTGCTGATTGGTGGAATTACTGCCATTATTATCGGGTTGGCTGGTCTGTTGCGTGGTCAACATAAAGGAGCCTGAAGGCTGAGATTGAAAAACATTTGTAACATTAAAAAGTATTGTATAACCCCAAGTTTGTTTAAGAAAGGAAACAAAGATGGAAATGTAAATTATTGTTGTGGCGTATTGTATGACTCCATTTTTAATTAATTTAATTTAAGAAAGGGTAATGAAGATGAAAAAGTTAGTTTTAATTAGTGTTTTGGTTGGGTTCATGGCTGTGCCTGTCTTGGCCATTCCGACCATTGAGTACAGTGTTAGTGATGAAGTTGGAGGCGGGAGCTGGTTCTACAATGGTGCAGGTACATTTACATTCACCCAGATTATTAAAGTTGACAAAGGATTAAGCGATGCAGGTGATGCCTTAGTTGGTTCCTGGATATATGTATCTGATTTGTCTGTAGGCGGTATACCAGGCGGGTCGTACACGTTAACACCGGTTGACAGTACGATTTCCATTATAAGTCCAGATGGTCTAACTACTTACTTGACCGGCACATTAGGTTCAGGCGATTTTGTTCCTGTTGGTACAATTGGTGTGGGTTATAGTAAGTTCCAAACAGATATTACCAATATAACGATTAACAACACCATCGGCTCGGCTGCTTTGGCTGCTATTGCTGTCAATCCCATCTTGGATTTTGATTTGGCTATGACTGGCGGACCCAGCTTAGGTTTTAAATGGATGCTGGACAATAACAAACCAGGCAGCGCTGATTTCAGTGGTACTATGACGGCGATTCCTCCTATTCCTTCTATTCCTGCCCCAGGTGCGATCCTGCTGGGCGGTATCGGTACAGGTCTTGTCGGCTGGCTGAAAAGAAGAAGAACATTGTAAGAAGAAGAACATTGTAAGAAGAAGTTATTGTATGACTCCATTTTTAATTTAAGAAAGGCATATAAAATGAAAAAGTTAATTACAATTTGTGCAGGAGTATGTTTCATGCTGAGTTCAACGTGTGTATTATGGGCAGTTCCTACGGTCACGCCTCCGCCAAGTGCCCCCAGTTGGTGGAACGCAGAGGGCCAACTTTACGCCTATGGATGGTGGCAGGCTAACATCACTGGTGGTGAAGTTGTCATTTCACCGCCGGAAGATTCCTACCACTGGGCTTCAAATTATCTAGCCCCTGAAGACTTTACGGCCAGTATAGGTATAACTAACCAAACCATTTCAATCGACCTGGGTAACGAGTTTCATCAGGACCTCCATAAGCAAATCTACGTTTACATTAATGGAACAACCGTCAGTACCGTAGAGGATGTAGATACTGTTCTCAACACCGACGGCGGAATATTTAATGGCGGATCAACGTGGAACATAGAACAAGGCGGTCAATGGAACTATGTGTTGGAAGGCGAGATTTACCCTCAGCCGGAGTACGTAAGCCTGACGTTTACTGTGCCGGGGATGACAAGTGTGACCGACATCTGGGCAGGTGAAAACTGCGTTGCTGCTACTATTCCTGCCCCAGGTGCTATTCTGTTAGGCAGCATTGGTGTAGGACTTGTCGGCTGGTTACGTAAAAGGAAGATGGTGTAAAGATAATTTTATAACCAGCTTGAAACGTATAAAGCTTTGATGGGATGTAGTAAAGAAGCCAAAGAAAAACGACGCTTCTTTACTACTCCCTGAAGGCTTAAGCTGGAAGATGTTGGAACTATTATTAAAAACTTAGAATATTAATAAAATAAAGGAAAAAGTAAAATGAAAAAATACTGGTTTTTAGTACTCGCGGTCATCATGGCCTGTGCCGGTATCAGGGCTGAAGCCGGACCATCTGTGCTGGGTACGGCGCAGGACTTCGCGGTCTTGGGGCACACGGGAGTGAGCAGTACCGGCTCGACCGTCATCACCGGAAATCTGGGGAACTGGCAAGTCGGGGCTAACGCAATCGTTGGCTTTACTCCATTTCCTGCTAACACGTTCTATGGCCCAGGTTCCTTCACCGGTACTGGAGGCATCGTAAACTCGCCAGCCGCGATATACGGAGGTGAGGGAGTCGCACTGCAGGCCCGGAATGATCTCATCACTGCGTATACTGCCCTGTCATCCTATGGGACCGCAGAAGATAAGAGTGGCCTGGTTCTGGGTGACGGGGGTACAGTACCCACGCTCAGTCCGGGCGTCTATTCTTTTTCTTCGTCGGCTCAGTTGACAGGAAAACTCCAACTTGACGCCGGGGGCGCCAACGGTGCGTACTGGGTTTTCAACATAGGCAGTTCGCTCACGACCGCCAGTGCATCGTCTGTAGAGTTGATTAATGCCGGTTCAAATAACGGCTTCGATGTCGGTGTGTTCTGGGTGGTCGGAGAATCCGCGACTCTCGGTACCACCACCGCGTTCGAAGGAAATATCCTTGCACTCACAAGCATTACACTGAATACTGGCGCAACAATTGACAACGGTAGAGCCTTGGCGCAAACTGGTGCAGTAACATTGGATACCAACATCATCAGCAACGTCTGCCCCTACCCCAACCTTGGCCCAGGCTTCAGCGGTGGACTTGAGTTTGATGAAAGAAGCGGCAAGCTTATGCCCATCAATCCCACGGTTATCCCAGCGCCTGGCGCATTTTTACTTGTTACCATCGGGATCGCGAGTTTGTCTGTTTTTGGAAAAAGGACGTTAATTTTGAAGTAGGCTGACAATGGATTTAGTAACTGATCCTCAAAGATTAGGCGGTAAACATGCAGCGGCAAGGTATCTCGATGAATTAAAGCAAAAACGCTCTGAGAAACAGGATTAACAAAAAGTTAAGCCGTTGAGGCTTTGAAAAATTGTTTCGAGTTGGCATAGAAAATGAGTATGTGGGTTTGGTCCGTTGGACAGCGTGGCTGTCTATATCTGATACTAAACCCACAAGAAAGGAAAGGACAAAATTATGAAAAAATACCACATGACAGTATCGCTTCTGGTGCTCGGTGTGATCGGTTTCCAAGTGATGACCGGTTGTGCGACGGCGCCCCCTTCGGTGCAAGGCAAGGCTGACATCGAGCATGAGGCCGCCGTGGCTTTGGCCAAGGCGCAAAGGAATGACCCATCCCTAGTCAACATATTCGACACAGCCGCAGGCTACGCTGTCTTCCCTTCGGTTGGTAAGGCTGCCGTGGGGATCGGCGGGGCGTACGGCAAGGGCGTGCTCTATGAGCATGGCAACGCCGTTGGCTATTGCGATCTGACCCAAGGATCGATCGGTTTCCAGCTCGGCGGGCAGTCCTATACCGAGATCCTCTGCTTTGAAACCAGGCAAAACGTTGAGAACTTCAAGCAGGGCAACTTCCGCTTCGACGCCCAAGCCACAGCCGTGGCGATCAAATCGGGTGCCGGCGCTAATGCCAAGTTCACAAACGGTGTGGCGGTTTTCACTATGGACGAGGCAGGCCTGATGTTCGAGGCTTCTGTAGGCGGACAAAAGTTCAGCTACCAGGTCAAGTGACCGATCGGTAAAACTCGTATAATAAAATCGCTACGGCTGGATGTCGCAATGGCAATTGAGACAGAATCAACTTTGGTTGAACAGTCGAAAGATGCGGAACTTGAATATCGTGTTATAGCAATAAATAAGCTTTCCATCATGATATTGTCGGCTTACATTAAGGCGTTGTAAGGTTATATTGAGGTATAAAAAATGATTATGTGGGTTTGGCCCGTCAGGTAGCTTTTAGCCGTGTGCGGTGGACGCTAGACCCCAAAAAAGAAAGGTAGGATTGTTATGCTTTACATTATCGCTGTTGTTTTGCTTATATTGTGGCTCTTAGGGTTAGTAAGTTCCTACACCATGGGCGGTTTCATTCACGTTCTTCTGGTAATCGCCGTCGTGGTTGTCTTGCTTAGAATCCTCAGTGGACGAAGAGCCATGTGACCTTGCGTGAGTTAGACATAAAAATTTGAAGAAGAATTCATTGTGTTGTTTGTAATTTCACTGGTACGCGGCAGACGGCTAATGTAGTCGCCCGCTGACATAGACATTAACTTTAATTAGGAGCAAGCATATGAGCAAAACATTAACATTGATTGCGTTAGTCATCGTAATGGCGTTATCCATCCTCAGCACGACGGGGTGCAAGAAGAAGACTGGAGAAACAGCTAACGATGCTGCCAAGGCCACTGGCAATGCTGTTGGTAATGCCGCAGAGGCAACCGGCAAGGCTGTTGGTAATGCTGCCAAGGCAACCGGCAAGGCTGTTGGTAATGCTGCCAAGGCAACCGGCAAGGCCGTTGGCAATGCCGCGGAGGCAACAAACGATTACCTGACCCAGACGAAGGACGAGGCGGTCAATGCCGCGGAGGCAACGAACGATTACCTGACCCAGACGAAGGACGAGGCGGTCAATGCCGCGCAGGAAAAGATAGACCTTCTCGATAAAAAGTGGCAGGAACTGCAGGAAAAGGCCGCGCCGGCCACCGACGAGGCCAAGGCCGAGTTACAGAAGGCCAAGGATCAGATGGCCAAGACCCTCGACGAGGCCAAAATAAAGCTCATCGAGGCAAAGGATGCCAGCGTCGACGCTTGGCAGAAGAATGTCAAGCCTGCGCTCGATGTCGCTATGGATAAAGCGCAGAAGCTCTATGATGATACGGCCGCTAAGTTCGGCAGCAAGTAGGCCCAGTGACGCTACTACTCGCAGCATTACGGCGGAAAAATCAAAATTTGAAGGAGAATTCAATGAATAAACTGATCTCAGTGGCAATTCTTGCCGTTGGTATCGTTCTTGCGATATATGGTTTTTCCGCATCAGATTCATTCAGTTCTGATGTTTCACGCTTCTTCACCGGCTCACCTACCGACAAGACGATATGGCTGCTGATTGGTGGAATTATTGCCATTATTATCGGGTTGGCTGGTCTGTTGCGTAGTCAACATAAAGGAGCCTGAAGGCTGAGATTGAAAAACATTTGTAACATTAAAAAGTATTGTATGACTCCAAGTTTATTTAAGAAAGGAAACAAAGATGAAAAATGTAATTACAATTGTGCTAATGTTAGCACTGGCGGCCACGTACGGCTGTCAATCGAGCAGCAGCCCACGAGGCGGTGGTATGACCAAAGACGTAGGATTCAAGATTGTTGTCCCAACCTTCCCGACGGAGATCAAACAGGGTGAAGTCCAAAGCGTTACCGTCTCGCTGGAGAGAGGCGATTATTTTAAGCAGGATGTGAAGCTGCAAATCCGATCGCCCAAGGGCATCAGCGTCGAACCGACCAGCGTTCTGATTAAATCGAGCGACAAGCCGGAGGTACAGATCCGGATTACAGTGCCAGAGGATGCGTCAATCGGTGAGTATATAGTCTATGTGAAGGGTAAGCCGGAAACCGGGGAGCCGACCTCGACGGTATTCTACGTGAAGGTTTTATCTCCATAAAATCCCATTTGTTTGTTAGAATGAGAGTATGTTTGACAATCGGTAAAGCATATGTGTGAAACTAAAACGAATTTATAATTATAACGTTAATTAAAGGAGATTTAACATGAAAATGCGAATTATCGTTGTGGCGGTAACACTGCTGATGTTGCTAACGTCCGCGTTTTTTCTGACCGGCTGCAACGCCTGGAGGGGCGCAGGCAAGGACGTTGAAAGGGCGGGCGAGAAAATGCAGGGCAGCGACTAGAAATAGCCCATGCATTGTGTTAACATGTCTGTTTTTAGGAAAAGGGGGAAAAGATGAAAACTGCAATTTATGATCAAGGTGATGCCAACCGTGCGATTGTATTTGTGGACCTACCAGTTTGTCTTGCTGCTGGGGGTTTGCATCGCCTCGTTAGTTTGCGGCGGGTACGCCGCTCCGACGAGAAATCCAGCTAAGAACGAGCCGCGGCAAATCAGCGAAACGGACAGCAACGGACCCACTATGATAATGAGTTATAGTAAAGGGAAATTTGTAAAAAACCCTATAGCCTCTTTTATGTATTTTGTTCCGTTGATAGCTCCGACATTTGTTGATAATATATCAAGTGTTAATAATGAGCAGCAGGTAGGTATAATCTCACATAAGATAATAGTTGACTCAAAATCTTTTCATGTGATCTGTAAATTTGAAGTATTGGGATGTGGTTTTCATAGGAACACATTTGACCCAGCCGAGATGATAGCGGCACATACTGATGAATTTAAAAAAGGCCAGACGCTGACAAATATGCTTGATTATATCAAGTTTGACGGAGAGGGTTACGGTGTAATTGAGGTTAAAGGCACGATAACCGACTCTATCCGGACCATTACCGAGGTGGATCTAACGTTCAACGCAAGAGGCCATAAAAGCCCTGTAACCATTGGTCTTTATGATGTTAAACCGAAAGATGGGGAGTATAAATACGAAAACCGCTCGAACGAGGTAGTTGCTCGGGTAAATACACTTACTTTCAAGAAGACTGAGCAGACACCAAAGATGGGAATAAAAGTGGCGTCTATCAGTGATACAGCGGAGTCTGAAGGTTTTTTCAGCGGCCTCAAGGCGGTAATAGCCAATCTTTTCATAAACCCCCCGAAGGTAGATAAACATGGCAATACTACGATGCTTGAGTTTGGAGATGCATTACTTCAGAAAAAGCTTGCATTCACCTTCCCGAAAGCTACAAATATAAGGAAAGCAAGGTAGTAGAAGTAGATCCAATACAAAAGTAAGATGCGGCAAAAGTAATTTCTTTATTTTTTGTTGAGTATGGATATGAATAAACAGTTGAAAATTTTACTTGTAAATCCGGAAGTACCTAACACATTTTGGAGTCTAAAAAGTGCTCTAAAGTTTGTTTCCAAAAAGGCGATTTTTCCGCCTCTGGGCTTACTTACAGTTGCAGCAATGCTGCCGGAATCTTTTGAAAAAAAGTTGATTGATATGAACACGGCTAAACTTCGTGACCGGCACATCAAGTGGGCAGACTACGTATTTATCTCTGCAATGTTTATCCAGAAAAAGTCTGTCGATCATATCATTGAGCGTTGTAAGAGGCTGAAAGTAAAAATCGTTGCCGGAGGCCCGCTTTTTACCACATTTCCTGAAGCTTATTTGAATATTGACCATCTCGTACTGAAAGAAGCGGAAATCACTTTGCCTGTTTTTTTAAATGATCTGAAAATAGGATGTCCCGAATCCTATTATACCTCTCACGAAAAACCCGACCTGAAAAACACGCCAATCCCTCAGTGGGATTTAATTAATATGAAAAAATATGCCGTGATGGGCATTCAATACTCCCGTGGATGTCCGTTTAATTGTGATTTTTGCGATATTACAGCTCTCCTGGGGCACAAGGTGCGTACAAAGACCACAAGTCAGATAATCAACGAGCTCGAAAGCCTCTATGTTCATAAATGGCGAGGCGATGTCTTTTTTGTGGACGATAACTTTATAGGAAAACGTCAACATTTGAAAAATGAATTGCTTCCGGCAATTATCGACTGGATGGACAAAAGAAACCATCCATTTGCCTTCAATACACAGGCTTCCATCGACATGGTGGATGACGAGGAGCTTATGACACTGATGACCAGAGCTGGTTTTGATTGCGTATTTATCGGTATCGAATCCCCCAATGAAGAAAGCCTGGCCGAATGCAACAAAAAACAAAATATCGGCCGTGATATCGTCGCAGCCATCAAAAAGATACAACAGTTTGGTATGCAGGTACAAGCCGGTTTTATTGTCGGTTTTGATAGTGACAAACCAGGTGTATTTAATAAATTGATAAGTCTGATTCAAGACAGTGGAGTGGTCACTGCAATGGTTGGGCTGCTTAACGCTCCTCGTGGAACAAAACTTTATAAGAAACTGATGAGTGAAAACAGACTGACAAGAGTGCCAACAGGAGACAACATGGACTGCACAATGAACTTTATTCCTAAAATGGATATTCACGAACTTCTGGACGGATATCAGGAAGTGTTGAATACTATCTATTCACAGAAATACTATTGCAAACGCATTAAAACCTTTCTTGAGAACTATAATTTCAGTAACAAGCCACGGCTAAAAGTGCGATACTCCGGAATTAAGGCTTTTCTCAGAGCAATGTGGCGAATTGGTATGATAGAGAAGGGCAAAATTCATTATTGGATGCTTATACTATGGTCGCTCAAAAATCCCCGCCGATTGCCGCTGGCGGTACGCTTCTCTATATATGGATTTCACTTCCGCAAAATGCTAAAAACAATTCACCCTCAGATGAAAGAACTCACCGCCAACTCAATGGATGAATACAATGTCGAGGCCCGCGTATAGAAGTTTTTACAAAGAGAGGTATTGGAGTGTTTCGTAAGGTTCCGGCCAAGTACACTACGGTAAAAAAATAGCGGCTCCTCATAAGAATCTGTACATGGATATGCCAAAAAATGACTGGTTTCTTCATGGGGGCTTTGCGCCCAAACTCCCAGGATTTTGCGCTTTAATG
>Ga0209703_1000099_pt1 | contig 20262 bp, 13 predicted proteins | sample PPLLak12cMay2015_2_FD_187256 | JGI IMG/M metagenome (GOLD analysis project Ga0209703, IMG submission 187256) | Freshwater sediment microbial communities from Prairie Pothole Lake near Jamestown, North Dakota, USA - PPLs Lake P8 Core (1) Depth... | ecosystem: Environmental > Aquatic > Freshwater...
CGGTATTGGCCGAACCTGCCGTTCAGCAATACGATCCCGCGCGTTTTGAGCAGCGCTTCAAAAACGCGGATGTCGACAGCAACGGTCGGCTCTCGCGTCAGGAGGCCTACGCCGCGTTTCCACGCATGCCGGAGTTCTTCGACGAGATCGACAGCAACAAGGACGGCACCATCACCCTGACGGAAGTCGAGCAGGCACTGGAGCGTCGGGTGAACGCGGCGATCGGGTCGACAAATCGCTATGACGCGTTTGCTTCCGGCAAGGGGGAAATCGGGAACACGGACGCTGCCATGGCTCAGGGTCAGGCATTGCCCAGTGAGATGGAAGCGAAGCGCCTGTATCGACAGCAATACTACGAATCCATTTCCGGCGAGAAGGCCCTCTCCAGCGAATTGGGTGAGCCGGGGTCGAAATCACCTTCGTCGCCCCTGTTCGACAAACGATACTGAAAACCTGCGGCCGGCATGCCGGACGAAAGACCTCCCTGGCTTCTCCAGGGATGAAGGCCCCTTTGGCTTGGCGGCGGCAAGCGATGAACCGAACAGGGCGGGCCGAGCATTGAAGAAGCATAAGGTGGGGACGACGAGCAGCGAATTCGACGCCGACCAGCGCGGCACAGGTTCTGCCGTTGAATTGAAAGAGGATGGGATATGTCTGGAAACGGTTTGAGGAGCAGCAATTGACCTGGCTCGTGCGCTTGATTCTCGTCTTGGCGGTATTTACGGGCGCAGGGGCGGCCTTCGCTTCCGTGCCCGACGACAATTCCGCCGCATCGCTCCATGCCAAACATGCGGCCCTGGCGAATCGTCTGCATGACAACCCGTTCAAGCGGGCGCTTTACCTCGACTCATCCGAAACTTCCAGCGGCCTGAAGGGGGATGTCTACACCCTTGTCGATTATCCGATGGCCCGCGTCAGCGCGGCACTCGACGATCCCGCGCACTGGTGCGAGGTGCTGATCTTGCATATAAACACCAAGCACTGCCGCGCCTCGGCAGACCGGAATGGCAATGTGCTGACGGTCAGTGTCGGCAGGAAAACCGCGCAGCCGCTCGAAGATGCCTATCCCATCGAGTTCGCCTATCGCGCTGCCTCGGTGACGCCCAGCTACCTGGAAATCCGGCTCGATGCAGAGAAGGGGCCCATGAGCACCAGCAACTATCGCATCCTGCTGCAAGCCGTGCCGATTGGAAAAGGCCAGACCTTCATGCGCCTGACTTATTCGTATGACTACGGGTTGGCCGGGCGACTCGCGATGAAGTCATACCTCGCCACGATCGGCAGCGACAAGGTGGGATTCACCCCGGTCGGCAGGCAGTCCAATGGCGAGCCCGAATACATCGGCGGGGTGCGTGGCGTGGTCGAAAGAAACACCATGCGCTATTACCTCGCCATCGATTCCTACCTTGCTTCCCTGAGTTCGCCGCCGCCCCTGCAAATCCAGCGGCGTCTGCAAAGCTGGTATGCCGCCACCGAGCAATACCCCCGGCAGTTGTATGAAATCGAGCGAACGGTTTACATGGACATGAAGCGGAGTGAATATCTGCGCCAGCAGGCATCGTATTAAGGACGGCGGTTGCCTGCCACGGCGTCTGTGCCTGCGTCCCGTTTGCCCTGCCGCGAAGCACGCCTAGCTCATCACCTGCCCATGTTCCCGCGTGTCGTGGAACGCGACCTTGGGCCAGCGTTCCTGCGCCAGCTGCGGGTTGACGCGGGTGTAAGCGAGATAGACCAAGTTGCCGTTGACGTCCTTCGCCAGGCGCAGAGAATTGGGGCGGGTGAATTCGGCGAGGTACAAAGGGTCCGGGCAGGTGACCCAGCGCGCCATGTGGATGCCGGCATTCTCGACCGTGGCGTCGACGCCGTATTGGGTCTTGGGCCTCCTTCCTGATTATCCGATCCATGACGGTTGACGTTATATAACGAATCGCGTTATGGTTTCGGCATGATTCTCGACTTCGCTGACAAGGAAACCGAATCGGTGTGGCGCGGCGAACGCTCGCGCAGACTCCCTGCCAGCCTTCAGGACATCGCGCGGCGCAAGCTGCGGATGCTGAACAATGCGCAAACCCTGGAGGATTTGCGCGTTCCGCCCGCCAACAGGCTGGAGCCGCTGAAAGGCGAGCGTAGAGGGCAGCACAGTATCCGCATCAATGACCAGTGGCGGATTTGTTTCAAATGGAAAGACGGCAATTGCAGCGAAGTCGGGATTGTCGATTACCACTGACCAGGAGTGCGTCATGGCCAAACTGAAAAACATTCACCCCGGCGAGATCCTGCTGGAAGATTTCCTGAACCCAATGGGTATCAGCCAGAATGCGCTGGCGAGGGCGATCAACGTACCGCCCCGCCGGATCAATGAGATCGTGTTGGGCAAGCGCGGCATCACCGCTGACACTGCCCTGCGCCTGTCGCGCGCATTCGGCACGAGCGAGGGATTCTGGATGGGCCTGCAGGCCGATTACGACCTGGAAGAAACGCGCAAGCTGATCGATGATGCGTTGAAGAACGTGGAAAAGTTGGCAGCATAGGGTGCGCATGCCTGCCAAGACTTTTGGCAGGGTGCTGATCTTCAATTTTCCATGGTTCACTGTAGGCGCGACGGCCCTTACGGACCGCGGCCTTTTCAACTGGCCCTCTCGTCCGTCTGAAACTTGCCGATCGCGGACCGGTTGACGGCGCGGACCCGGCTTCTGCCCGTTCCAGCTTTCCAGCCCTAGCTCATCACCTGCCCATGTTCGCGCGTGTCGTGGAACGCGACCTTGGGCCAGCGTTCCTGCGCCAGCGAGAGGTTGACGCGGGTATCGGCCAGATATACCAGGTTGCCGTCGACGTCCTTCGCCAGCTTGAGCGAGTTGGCGCGGGTGAATTCTGCGAGGTGGACGGGATCCGGGCAGGTGACCCAGCGCGCGGTGTAGATGCCGGCGTTCTCGAAGCTGGCGTCGACGCCGTATTCGGTTTTCAGGCGATGGGCGACGACCTCGAACTGCAGTTGGCCGACCGCGCCGATGAGCAGGGTGTTGTCGACAAACGGCTCGAACACCTGCACCGCACCTTCCTCGCCGAGTTCCAGCAGGCCCTTGTTGAGCTGCTTGGCGCGCAGCGGGTCGCGCAGGCGCGGGCGGCTGAACAGTTCGGGGGCGAAGTAGGGGATGCCCTTGTACTGCAGCGCCTCGCCTTCGGTGAGGGTGTCGCCGATGTGCAGCTGGCCATGGTTGTGGATGCCGATGATGTCGCCGGCCACCGCGTCTTCCATGCGGGTGCGTTCGTTGGCCATGAACACCACGGCGTTGGCGATCTTCATTTCCTTGCCGGTGCGGCGGTGGCGTACTTTCATGCCGGGGGTGTAGCGACCGGAGCAGACGCGGAAGAAGGCGATGCGGTCGCGGTGCTGCGGGTCCATGTTGGCCTGGATCTTGAACACGAAGCCGGTGAACTTCGGCTCGGTCGGGTCGACCACGCGCTCGACCGCCTCGCGCGGCTGCGGCGGCGGCGCCCAGTCGGACAGCGCACGCAGCACCTCGCGCACGCCGAAGTTGTTGATCCCCGAGCCGAAGAATACCGGCGTCTGCCTGCCCTTGAGAAAATCGTCGAGATGGAAGGTGGCGCCAGCGCCGCGCACCAGTTCGATCTCGCCGAGCAGCGTGTCGGCTTCGAGCGGGAACAGCTCGCGCAGCTTGGCCTCGCCCAGGCCCTGCAGCGACTCGAACTGCTGGCCGGCATTTTCCTCGCCGGCCTTGAAGCGCAGGATCTCGTCGTGGATCAGGTGGTAGACACCCTGGAAGCGCTTGCCCATGCCGATCGGCCAGGTCACCGGCGCGCAGTGGATCTTCAGGATCGACTCGATCTCGTCGAGCAGCTCCAGCGGCTCGCGCACCTCGCGGTCGAGCTTGTTGATGAAGGTGATGATGGGCGTATTGCGCATCCGGCACACTTCGAGGAGCTTGATCGTCTGTTCCTCGACGCCCTTGGCGGCGTCGACAACCATGATCGCGGCGTCCACGGCGGTCAGCACGCGGTAGGTGTCTTCCGAGAAGTCCTTGTGGCCAGGGGTGTCGAGCAGGTTGAAGACGCAGTCGCCGTAGGAGAACTGCATCACCGAACTCGCCACCGAGATGCCGCGTTCCTGCTCGACCGCCATCCAGTCCGAGGTGGCGAACTTGCCGCTCTTCTTGGCCTTGACCGTGCCGGCCATCTGGATCGCGCCGCCGAAAAGCAGAAGCTTCTCGGTCAGCGTGGTCTTGCCGGCGTCGGGGTGCGAGATGATCGCGAAGGTGCGGCGTTTGGCGACGTCGCGTGCCAAAGGTGAGGCGCCGGTTTGTGCCGGCGCTGTCTGGGAGGAGTCCATCTGGAGAGGTGAAACGATAACGAGCTGACCGTCATTTTACCGGAGCGGCCGGGCAAAACCGATAACTAAACCTTTCCTCCCGATACCGTTGATTGAGCAGGCCGGCTGAACGGGAGTCCGCTCAGCCGCTGTTATTGGACCCGCACCCTGAATTGCAGACTGAAACTTGGCGAAGGAGGGCCGGCAGAGGCATCCCCGCTCATGCTGCCCGAAGGCCTGAAGCGCAGGTGAGTCACCGCTGGCGCATAGGGGCCGCCAGGAACTGGAATCCAGTTGGTTCCCCCGTCAGTCGAAACATCCATGCAGCCGGCGACGCAGGCCAGGCCGCTTGAACTGTTCACGAAAACAAAAGGCAAGCCGCCGCCCAGATCGCCTAGGAACAATTCGGTGTTGGCCGGAATGGGGTCGATGATGGTGAGGGTATTGCTATCCACAGCTCCCGAACCCGTGTTGGTGACCATCAAGGTGTAATCGACCTCGGCACCTGGAATGTTTTTCGGGGAAGAGGTGCCGTTTACTGGATCCGAATAAACCGCCACCGTTTTCAGGAAGACCAGGCTGGGCGTGCCCGCAACGGTCAGGGTACCCGAAGCGGGAGACAGGCTGGCGCCGGCGTTGGCCGAGCTGACGCTGCCGGCGGCCAGGGTGTTGATATAGCTGCCGGTCGTCGATGAAGTGACGTTGACCGTGACGGTGCAGCTGCCGCCGGCCGGAATGGTGCCCCCGGACAGCGCGACGCTGTTGCCGCCGCCTGCGGCCGTGAGGGCGCCGCCGCAGGTGGTGCCGGCCGCCGGCGTGGCGGCATTGACCAGGTTGGACGGGTAGGTGTCGGTGAACGCGACGCCGCTGACGTTGGTGCTGGTATTGCTGTTGATGAGCGTGATGGTCAGCGTTGAGAGACCTCCCGGGACGATGCTGGCGGGACTGAACGCCTTGGTGACCGTGGGACGATCCAGGACGGTCAGTACATCGCTGGCGGTCGCGCCGCCGCCGCCGCTTGCGGCGAGGGGATTCGTTGTGTTGGTGTACACCCCGGTCGTGGCCGAAGTCACCTGGACGGTGACCGTGCAGCTGGTGTTGTTGTTCAGGGTGAAGCCGGACAGGGTGAGCGAACTGCCGCCCGCCGTCGCCGTCACCGTGCCCACCGTGCTGGAGCCCGTGCAGGCGCTGGTCACCACCGGCGTGGCGGCGTTCACCATGCCGGCGGGGTAGTTGTCGACCACGCCGACATTGTTGCGGTTGGTTCCGGACACGTTGGTCAGCACCAGGCTCAGCGTGGAACTGTCGCCGGTGCCGATGGAGGCGGGCGAAAAGGCCTTGGCGAGGCCCAGCACATCGGCGGAGAACGTCGCGCTCGCGCCCACGGCATTGCTCACGCCCTGTGCAGACGTGACGTCGTCGGCAGCAATGGTGTTGACGTAATTGCCGTCGCTGTTGGCGTAGACACGGATGGAAATCGTGCAGCTGCCACCTGCCGGGATGGTTCCGCCGGCAAGCGAAAGCGTTGAACTGCCATTCCCTGTCGTGGCCGTCGCCGTTCCCCCGCAGGCATTGCCTTCGCCGGCATCGCTGAAGTTGGTGTTCAGGTTGCGCAGGTAATTGGCCGAGCCATTGCTGTTTTGCGGATAGTCGTCCGTGAATGCCACGCCCGTTATTGCAACCGCATTCGGGTTGCTCAGCGTGATCGTCATTACGCTTTGATTGCCCGCGGCGTTGCCGGAATTGGGCACGCTGGAGGGGCTGAAGCTCTTCTGCACCGTGATGGGCGTCAAGACGTCCAGCGTGGCCGAGGCTGCCAGGGTGTTCGTGCCGATGTTGGCCGTGGTCACACCGCCGGCAGGGATCGTGTTGGTATGGCTGCCGGCCGCGTTGCCGGTGACACTCACGGTGACGGTGCAGATGCCGCCCGCCGGGATGGTGGCGCCCGAAAGCGCAAGCGTGCTGCCGCCCGCTGTAGCGGTCGCCGTGCCGCCGCAGGTTGTCGCAACGGCGGGCGTGGCTGCATTGACGATGCCGGCAGGATAGGTGTCGGCAAAGGCGACGCCTGTTGCTGCGGTTCCGGCATTGGCGTTACTCAGCGTGATGGTGAGCGTGCTGCTTCCATTGATGGCAATCGAACTCGGCGAGAAGCTTTTTGATACGACTGGCGGCTGCGTAACGGTCAGCGTTGCGCTGGCCGCCACTGTATTGCTGGCCCCGCCGCTTACGGTGAGTCCGCCGACCGGAATGGTGTTGGTGGCCGTTGCGGTACCGGTTACGGCAACCGTCAATACGCAGCTGCCGTTCGCGGGGATGCTGCCCCCACTCAGCGAGATCGAGTTTGACCCGGCCGTCGCCGTGGCCGTGCCGCCGCAGGAATTGGTGAGCGCGGGCGAGGCGGCGTTGAGGAGGCCCGCCGGATAAGTGTCGGTGAATGCCGCCCCGGTCAGGGCGGAAGCGGTGAAGTTGGTGAGGGTGAGCGTCAGGGTGGACGTCCCGTTCATGTTGACCGTTGCGGGCGAGAACGCCTTGCCGATGGATACGGTCGGGCACACGACATTGATGCCGGTCGGATCGGCTGCGCCTGCGGTCCCGAAAGCGGTCTGGCTGATATAGGTGGCTGCGGGCAGACCGCTGCTGTTCTGGCTATTGTCGGCATTGTCGGTGAGGCCGATCGCCTCGCCGCCGCTTTGCACGGAATTGGCCTGATTCAGCTGATTGCCGCAGGCCGTGCTGCCGCCGGCCACGGCAGCGCGGAAGGTGGCCTGAATGATCCCGCCCGGGGGGAGGCTCACGGCCGAAGCGAGCAGGCTGCTGTTTCCGGCGGTGCCGTTGTAGCTTGCGCTGGCGCTGCCGCTCGCGCCGCCTGTAGCGGTGATGGCGAGAGAACTGGCGACATAGCCGAGGCCGGCCGGCAGGGTGTCGGTGATGTTGAAGCCGCTGATGCTGCTGGACGAGCCGTTGCGGTAGATGACCGTGTATTCGACGGTGTCGCCAGGGTTCACCTGTCCGGCCACGCCGCCATCGGTGAACAGGCGCACTGCCTTGATGGCAGGCGGACAGAAGGCGCCGCCCTGCGCACCCGGAACATTCGGCAGGTCGAAGGCGGAGAGTCCGCCCGCCGAGGAGGTGGTGCCGTAGCTGTCGCCGTTGCTCGTGCGTCCGCTCAAGCCCGACGCAAAGTTCGCGGCAAGACTCAGGCCGCTGGCCGGGCTGTAGGCGATGAAGCCGCCGCCGCCCCCGCCGCCGGGCCCATGGCGATCCGCGGCGGAGGTCGTCGAGCGCCAGGCATTGCCGCCGTTGCCGCCCGACACGTTGACGCTGGCGCTGCCGCCGCTGTAGGTCTGCAGCACGACGGAGCCGCCGGCTCCGCCGCCGCCCGCACCGTCGTTGGCGACGTTGTAGGCATCGGCGCCACGCGCGTCGATCAGGCCGCCCCCGCCGACGCTGCCGGCACGCACGATGACGATGCCGCCGCCCGCCGCGCCACTCGAGCAGAGCGCGCCGCTGGAGCACGCAAGTCCCGCCGGGGCGCTGTAGGTGCTGGCATCGCCGGTCGAGTTGTTGGTGGTGCCGGCGCCGCCGCCGCCGCCCATGAACACCCGGTTGAACGCCAGCGTGCCGCCGTAGGCTGCCCCGCCGAGGCCGCCCACGGGCAGGTTGGTGTTCCAGCTGTTGCCGCCGCGTCCGCCGGCGCCGTAGTTCGAGCCGCCGCCGCCGCCGGTGTTCTGGTCATTGGCACCGGGGTTGCCGTCAGTGCCGCCGCCGCCGGCGTTGCCCGGAGCGCCGCGCGCGTAGGAACCGTTGGGATAGCCCTCGGTACTGGTATCGAGCAATACCGGTGTGCCGTTGTAGTCGGCGGCGTTGTTGAGATAGCGGCCACGCCCGGCGATGCCCTCGCCTTTTGCGCCGTTGGTGTTGTTGGTCGCGAGGGTGCGGTAGTCGGTGCTGGCGCCGCTGCCGCCGCCCAGCCCGCGTCCGGCGCCGCCGCGAAAACCGAGGCCGGCGACATCGATTGCCGTGGCGCCGGACAGGGTGAGCGTGGCCACCACGTCCAGCGCGACCACTGCGCCGGTCGTGCCGTTCCACGCAGGGGCGGTGACGTTGCTGGCGGTGGCGTTGAAGTAGCTGGGGATGCGGATGGCCTGCCAGCTGCTCTGGCCGTTGCTGCCAGCGGTGTAGGCCCGGGTGCGGTAGCTGTTGCTGAGGGAGGGGGTGAACGTCAGGGTGCCGCCACCGGCGCCGACGGAACTGGTGGCCACCACGTATTCGTACAGGCCGGTACGGTTGATCGCCGTGGAGCCCGATCCGGAGGCGCCGCCCGAGCCGTAGGCGCTGCTGTTCGCGCTGTTGATGTCGGCATCCTGCATCTGGATGATGAGCACCAGGTCGCCGGCATTGATGTTGTTGCTGGCGCCGCCCGCGCGACGGCTACCGAGGCTGATCGAGTTCGCGCCGGTGGATGGCGAGCCGCTACCGATCCAGTAGTCGTTCACCACTCCGCTGAAGGAACCCGACAACGGCGTCGACGTCGAGCACACCAGGGCGGCGTGCGCGGGCAGGGCGCCGCCGAGGATCAGCAGGATGGCGGCGAACAGGATGCGAGCAGTGCTGCCTGCGAGCGAACGCCACCCAAAGCTGCACGGGCAATCGGCCAATCGGGCACGCCGGATCATGGCTCGCGGAAAGCTGAGGGTTGCGCAGGGCATGAGCGTCACTTGATGCGTACTCTGAACTGCAGGGTGAAACTGGGCGAGGGCGCGCCCAACGGTGTGTCGCCATTGAGCCGGCCACTGGGTCTGAAGCGAATGTGTGTCACTGCGGCATCGAAGGTGCCATTCGGGACATAGGTCCAGGTCGTGCCGCCGTCGCTGGAGAAATCGATGCAATCGGTGAAGTTGTTCAGTGCCGTGAACGGACAGGTCAGGCCGCTGGCCGGCGTGATGCTGCCGACGAACACATAGGGCGCCCCCCCATCGAGGCTGCCGCTGAAGAACTCGGTATTGGCAGGGACGGGGTCGACGACGACAAGCGTGTTGTCCTGCACGGGGCCGTAGCTGCTGTTGGTGACCTGGATCTGGTATTGGACCTGGGCCCCCGGTATGGCTTTCGGGTTGACGGCTCCATTGACTGGGTCATTCAGGATGCTGACGGATTTGAGGTGCGTCAGTGAAGGAAGCGGTGTCCAGGTGAGCGTGCGGGCATTGGGTACGGAAGCGGTGTTGTAAGAAAACTGCGCCTGATCGGTGGGGCTGAAACGGTAGCCGATGGTCGCACCCGCACCCTGATCGTTTGTGGACTGATAGTTGTATCGAAACGAGCCATTCTCGTTCAATACGACTTGCAGCGTGTTCGAGCCGGTATTGGGATAGGTCGGTACTGCCAGGTACGAGATCACGAACTGCCGGTTGGGAGCAGTCCCCAGAGTCTGGTATTTGACCCGCCCGGCGACGCCGTTCGGGTTGAGATCGTCCCAATAGGGCAGCAACACGTTGTTGACTGGTGCTGTGGCGACGGGGGTGTTGTTCCAGGTGGTCGACGTGGCGCCGAAAAAGATCCAGCCGTTGCTGCCGATCCGGAGTTGCGTGTAGTTGGTGCCGCCGAAGTTGAAGGTGAAGCCGATGGGGATCAGGCCTGAAAAGCTGTCGTCGGTCAGTGCCGGCGACACGTTCGTGCCGGACGCCGAGATGTCGATCCAGGTATACGGCGCGGTCGGGCCGCTGACGAGGTAAGCGGCGCGGGCATGCATCGCAAACCCCAGCAGGACCGTGAGGAGGATGCTCAGGCACCTGGCAAGGCGACGCCGCCCAGCCGCTTTGTTCATCGTTGCCCCTCGATTCGTAGTTCCACCCGTCGGTTGGGCTGCAGGCATTCGACCCGGGCCTGCAGGCTGCGCACTTCGTCGCAATGAACCAGCGGATGGGTACTGCCTGCGCCGGAGGTATGGATTATTTCGGCTGGCAGGCCGCGGCCGGCGAGATGGTTCTTCACCGCCTCGGCACGGCGTTCGGACAGCAGATGGTTGCTGTCGTCCGATCCGAGTCGGTCAGTATGGCCGACGATGTCGATGCGATCGAGCGTCTTCCAGTTCAGCAGTTCGCCTGCCAGCGTGTCGAGCTTCTGCCGGCCGCCCGCGGCCAGATGGTCGATCTCGTGGCGACCGAATTCGAACAGGGCATCGGTGGCGAGGGAATGGTGGACGATGATGGCCGGCTCGGCTGGGGGCGCGATGCTCGCCGCGGCCGATTCGGCGGCACGCATCGTTTTGCGTGCGGCGCAGTCGTCGAGCGCGAGCTGCGCTTCGTAGGCGAGGTTTTCGGCGATGCGCGCATAAGGCTCGGCGTGCATCCAGCCTGACTCCCATTTCTCGTGGCCGGTCCAGACCAGTTGCACTTCCAGTTCGGCGATCTTGCGGGCGCCGCAGGAAAAATCCGCATCGCGCTTCATGGTCTCGATCTTTGCCCACAGGTCGGGGCGCACCTTTTCGCTGGCATGGGGATGGGGCGTGGCACCGGCGTCGAACACCTGGCCGCCTTCCAGTGCCTTCAGCAGCAGCGTGGCCTCCGCGGCGGCATCCTGGACGATGCCGCTGCGATCCTTCTCGTGGTATTCGTCGAGCGCCAGATCGAGCCAGGCACGCGCCTTGGACAGGGCGTAGTCATCGGCGTCCAGCGTTCCGAAGCCGAGCCTGTCCACCTGCCGCTGAAATTGCTCGATGCTTGCCAGGTCGGCGGCGCTGGGCGGGCGATTATCGGCGTGGGCGAGGGGCATGAGACAGCAGCATAGCAGCGGCAACAGGGTCTTTTTCATGGCGTTTCCGATCATGGCTTGGCGCGGGAGAGCTGGCCGCTTTTCCGCTCGTTGAGCTTGAGGGTGTCCTGGTCGACCTTCACGCGGAACGCGATGTAGGGTCCCTGGGCGCGGTATTCGGAACCGGAGAAATCGGCATCGTCGAAGCCGCTGAAATTGTAGCCGGCGGCCAGCCACATGTTGTCCATCAGCTTGTAGCCGACCGACGCGCCGACACCGAATTCCTTGGTTCCCGGCTCCCAGGCATGCAGCATCGAGGCGTGGGCGCCGACGTCCCAGTCGCGGCCGAGGTCGCGCCGGACTTCGGCGCCGATGAGGTCGGTGTAGCCGCTGTAGGACTTGCTGTCGACTTTGTCGAACACATATTTGGAACCGTACTGCAGGGCGACCTGGGTACGGCGGTTGGGCATCCAGTTGGCATTGAAGTTGTTTATCAGCTTGCGCGCATGGCTGCGGTCCGCGGGACCGCTGAGGAGCTCGTCGATATAGTCGAGCCGGTCGAGCCAGACCCATTTGCTGTCCCACGGACGGTGGGCATACGACAGACGGGCCTCGAACAGGCGCGACTGGTCAGTGGCGGACTGCGTGTCGGTATAGCTGAAGCCGGCGGCGAGCACGCGACCGGCATCCAGATTGCGCTGAATACCGAACAGGAAGTTGACCCGGTCGTTGTCGTCGCCTTCACGCCACTCCAGACGGCTGTTGGCGCCCCAGATGGTGTCGTTGTAGTTCGCGCCCATGCTGACGGCGGTGTAGTCGCCGGTCAGCGAGATCGAGGCCGGTGGGACATTCGGGTTGAGCGGCAAGGCGCCGTCATTGTTCAGCGTCTGGGCACGGTCGATGGCGAAGTCGGTCTGCCAGAATTCGTTGATCTGCCAGCGCTGCACCAGTCCAAGGTTGCCGAAGATGCGGCCGCTGTCGAGGGAGGCCTGGTTGCCCAGCGAGGCCGCCATTTCGCCGCCGGTCCAGGGCTGGACGCGGATGCCGACGCGGGTCATGTTGCTGGTGTACTGCTCGCCGCGGGCGAACTCCTGTTCGGCGAACAGCTTGCTCTGTTCGGTGAGCTGGTAGTCCGCGCCGAGCAGGATGCGGTCGGGAAAGTCGACGCTTTCGGCATCGCCGAAGGCGATTTCGGTGGCGGCGCGCAGGACGAGTTTCCGGTCGGGCATCTCATAGGACACGCCCGCCACCCCCTGCTTGCTGTTCTGGCTGACGCCGTAGATATCGACGTCGTGCACCAAGCGGCCGCCATAGTACGTCGTCAGTTGGCCAAAGCGCTGGTTGGCGAGTACCTCCACCAGGTCGCGGCTCGAGTCCGTCACCCCCAGGTCGTTGTCCTGGCGATAGGCCTGGCCTTGTATCTGCAGCGTGTCGGAGAGCTTCATCGTGGCTTCGGCACCGTATTTGCGGGTGCCGACTTCGGTGGTCGACTGCTGGCCGAAGCCGAAGCCGCCTTCCTGTTCACGGATGTAGACCAGGGTGTTCAGTTTTTCGCCCTGATGCAGGGCGCCGATCTTCCATGCGTTGCCATCCAGCTTGAGCCCGGGCAGCTCACGGCTGCTGCGTGCGACTTCCGCCTGGATTTCGGTCTGCTCGCTCAGCTGATAGGTGAAGTCCATGCCGCCGAGGTTGCCGCTGGCGCCGACGTTGCCTTCGCGCACCAGGGTGGCGCCGATCTCGGTACGCGCGTTGAACTTGTAGGCGGCGCGCCCGCCGGCGGTGAGTTTTTCGTCGTCGTCGCTGTCCGATTCGTATTCGGCGACGATGATCACGGGGTTGAAGGCGGAGTCGCGCGCCGGCACCGGCGACTTGAAGAACAGCGTGCCCCTGACGTAATCGATGTCGTAATCCAGAAAGCGGGTCAGGGTCCGGCTGGAGACGACCACCTGCGACTTGAAGCGGTCGCGGGCCTCGATGCGGATCTTGTCGGAGTTCTCGATGATGTTGCTGCGGGAGAGGCGGTACAGGCCCGAGGTGCCGTTGCCGGGAATCTCGTCCCTGATGTAGCCCTGGGAGGTCATCGTGGCGAAGGCGTTGTAGGCGAAACGCTCGCCGCGATACTCGGATTTCAGGCCGTTGACGGTGCGGCTGTAGCGCGCGAACTCGGTGACGGTGAGGCCGGTGTCGAAGTCGCCGAACAGCGCATAGAACTGGCGTCGCTCGATCTTCAGATAGAGCTTGCTCGCGCTGGCGGCGTCGAAGGCAGGCTGGGTGGCATCGGCATACAGGGTATAGAAGCGGTTGGGGTCGATCGCCTGCTTCAGGTTGACGGTGGAGCCTCCGTCGCCGTTCTTCTTGGCGGTGTCGTAGGCCATGGTCAGCAGGTAGTCGCCACGGATGCTGCCCTTGGCATAGAAGGCGACGCGGCCGTTGTCGAACAACTGGTCGTCGGCGCCGGCTTCCTTCAGCGCGCTCATGTTGCCGGACAGCTTCTTGTGGCCGATGGTGCCTTCGGCAAAGCCGACCAGGATCCAGTCGCGCTGGCCGGCTTCCAGCCAGGTGCGCAGTTCCTGGGGACCGCCCTCGTTGAACCTGAAATTGAGAACGGCCTCGCCCGACTGCGTGGTCGGTTCCAGTTCGATCAGGGCGATCCCGTCCTGGCCGATTTCATAGCGCGGCCGGTTGTTGATCTTGGCCGCGAGCGGGTCGCGCTGGATGGCTTCGAGCTGATTGGCCGACAGGTAGGGGCTGTTCAGCTGGAATTCGCCGTTGACGCCGCGCCGCATCTTGTAGCCGTCCTTGTCGTAGAAGCGCACCGCGATGACCGGACGGGTCTTGCCGTCGGCGATCAGGCGCGAATGGGCGGGCACCAGTTCGACCCGATGCGGGCTCACCGAATAATGGACGCGGCGGCTCTGGCGCAGCACCTCGGCGCCGGTTTCGTCGGTCACCACCAGTTCGAGCTGGTTGCTGCCATCCGCGATGTGAATGCCGCGCCAGGTGGCCAGCGCAACGGTGCTGGTCGCATTGGTCGCGGTGCCATCGAAGTTCAGCGCACTGACCTCCTCGCCATTGAGCTTCAGTACGGCGCGCTGCTTCGGTGCGAGCTTGACCGCCGCCTTGATAGCGGGCAGGGCGGGCAGGAAGCCTTCCTGCGGATGCAGCCATTCGGTGCCGGGCTGCGCGCTCGCCAGCCACTCGGCGTCGTAGGGCAATTGCTCGACCAGGCGGCTGCGGTCGTCTGCACCGACCGGCTGCGGCGTGGCGTCGCCATTCAGGCGCATGGAGCGCTGGCCGCGATCCTGCGCGCCGGGGACGTTGGGGGTTTCGTGGTGCGGCAGCGCAGCCGGGATGAGCGCCTTGTTCTCGACCTCGGCCGGCTTGCCGTTCAGCCTGATCTCGGCGCGCGGCAGGGCGATACCCTGCTGGCCGGCAGCGGCGAAGCGCGTCATCGCCACCAGCTTGAGATCCTGCTTGCCGCTGACTTTGAGGTCGAGGTCCAGCGTGCGCGACCACGTGCCCTGCTGCGCCGGCAGTCGCAGCGTGAGGTAGCCGTCGCCGCTCTCCAGCGCATCGCTGGGCGCACCGTCGAGGCGGGCGCTGCCTTCAATCGCACTGGCACCCGCCGGCAGCATCAGGGTGGTGGTGGCCTGGTTGACCGGACCGTCGCCGCGCAGGACCAGCTTCAGCTTCGCCCGGTCGCCATTGCGGCTGGCCGACAGGTGCTGGGTCAGGTGCAGCTCCCGCGGCGCCTTCTTCTGCACGTGGAAGTCGGCGCGCCACAGGCTGCCGCCGCGCACGTTGACGAACTGCGAAAAGCTGCGACCGGCGAAGCGCGAGTTCTTCTCGCAGGCCACCACCTCGTAGTCGGCTGGCAGCGAATCGAGGTCGAGCTGGACGACGTGGGTGCCCGGGCGGATGTTGTCGGCATGCCAGCGCCCCTCCTGGTCGGTGAGGATGAAGGTGCCGTCCTCGAGGACGATGCGGGCGTTCTGTAGGCCGCGTTCGTCGTTGTCGACGCGGTCGTCGCAGGAGCCGATGATGACACGGCCAATCAGGATCGCGCGCGAGCGCATCAGGTCTTCGCGCACCGTCACCGCAGCTCGCGCGGTGTTCGAGGTGTGCCCCCCGGTCGCCGCGGCGACGTTCTCCGCCTTGCCGGGGCGCGCGCCGGCGCCGACCAGCGCGACGTACTTGAGGCTGCGGGTCGCCCCGGCGGCGAAATTGCCGAGGCTGAATGTGAGGCCGCCGCCGTCGGCGGAAATCGTCGGGTCGGCCAGCACCGCGCCGTCCAGCCGTGCCGATCCTGACTGGTAGCGAAAGCCTTGCGGAAGGCGGTCGGCGATCTGCACTGCCAGGGCCGGGTTGCTGGTGTCCTGGTTGCGGATGCTGATCGTGTAGGGGACGTACTCGCCTTCGCCGACCACGGTCTTGCTCGCCGCTTTCGTGACCTGCAGGTCGCCGCTGGCGGCATCGACCGGGATGTCGATATGGATCGCCGGTCCCGGATTGACCACGAAGGGGGTGCCGTAGGAAGCGCCGCTGCCGGGCACGCCGGCCACGGCGAATCCGGGGGGCAGGCTGGCCGGCGGCACGCTGGACGCGAAGCTGTAGCCGGCGGGCGGCTCGACCCGCAGCAAGTAGTTGCCTGGGGAGATCAGTGGGAAACGGTACATGCCGCTGGACAGGGCGACCGTCCCGCCGCAGGCGGCGAAGGTCGAGCCGCTGACGACAGGGTTGGGCGAGAGCTGCGTACTGTCGTCGCAGAACACCCGGGCCGGACGACCGCTGCTGGCGTCGATCAGCGTGACCCGGGCGCCGTCGACGGGCAGGCCGTTGACCGAATCGAACACCACGCCGTAGGGGTCGACCAGCGCAGCGGCGGCCACCGTGCTGGACGTGGTGTCGCGCTGATAGGTGGTGGTGATCGTGGTATTGATCGAAGCCGACAGCACGCAGTTGTTGTCGCTCGGTGGCAGGGCGGTGGTGCGGATCGCGCCGACGAACACGCCGGTGTCGGCACCGGTCTCGGTCAGCAGCAGGGTTTCGTGGTCGGCGGGCGTGGTGGCCCCGGTGATGGCCACGCCGAGGGTCTCGACCGTCGCCGGATCGAGGTTCCTGGCTTGGTCGGTAACCTGCACGTAGACAGTCTGGTCGCTGCCGTAGAGCGTCGCCGGCACGAGGTTCGCCGTGGCGGCGGGGATGCCGCCGGCCAGATCGAAGGGCCCGCTGGTGGACCCCGAGGAGGCGCACTGCGCGGCGCCGACCGGGGTCGGCACGCCGCCAGGCATCGCCGCCATGAACTGGATGCCGGCCTCGGTGACCACCGAAGCCGAGGCGCTTTCGCCGTAGGCCGTGCCGGCGATGCGGTAGCTGGCCGCCGCGGTGTTGGTGAGGGTGGTGCCGGACGGGGTGGCGGCGAAGGCACTTTGGGCAAGCAGCAGCAGGCCAAGCGCAAGCGCTTTGTTGTGGATACGAGGCGTATCCACAACAAAGCGTGCTGAACCGGTTGCCCGGTCCAGCACGCGCAAGAAGCCCTCGGCCACGCGGCTGGCCGCGCGGCTGAAGGCTGAGGTTGAGGTCAGCTTGATCATCGACCTCTTAGTTGACGCCAACGTTGAAATACACGGTGATGGTTTCACCGGCTTTCAACTCGCCAGCGGCATACGTTCCGCCGGCAGGCAACGCGGTGGCGAAGTTGACCGTGAGGTCGGTTCCACTCAGCGCGACCCCATCCGCATCAGCAGCACCGGTAAAGTAGCTGGAGGTGACCGTACCGGTATTGCTGCCCACCATCGGACGTGCAGCGCTGTTCTGGATTCGCACACCGTTGCCGTCAGCACTTTCCGGCGTACCGGCACCGCCCGCTGCAAACTCGCAGGTGCCCGCGCCGGTGATCAGGTCCGGGTCGAACGTGGTGCTCGGAGAGGCAAGAGAGTCGGCAATCGTCGACAGATTGGCCGAAGCCGAGCCCGTATTCTCAATTTCGATTGTCCAGCGCACCACGGCACCCGGGATGTTTTTCGGGTTGGTGTTGTTGTTGAACGGATCGCACAGGGTCGACACGGTCTTCGATACCGACAGCGTAGCGGTCTGAATGACATAGGCGCTGCGGTCGGAGTGCTTGGCGTCGCGTGCGGCGTCGACGCCGGTTTCGGTTCCGATGACGTCAGCCGCCACGATCTCCACCCCATCCTTGGTGTTGACCGCGGTCAGCTGGGCGCCAGTGTAGGAAGCGCTCGGCGAACCCACCGACCCTGCCGCATCGACGGCTTCAGCCACCAGCCCGACCACGGCGTCCTGACCATTCGTCGCGCCGATCGGGGTGTCGCAGGAGAGGAACACGGTCCGGGAGGCATCGGCTAAGACATCATCGAGGTAGCCAGCTTCCAGATCGGTGCCGATTTCCAGCGTGCCATTGCCGTTGTTGTCCACGAAGGTGCGGCAATTGGCTGCCGCGAACTCGGTGGTCCCGCCAAATGGCGAGGTGGCGCCGGTGGCCGGGTTGGTGTTGCTGAGGATGAAATCCTGCGTGGTGTTGCCGTTGTTAGTGACGGTGAACGTCAGATAGGCAGGCGGGTTGGGGAGGGGGGTGGCTGCTACCTGGCCAGGAACGACCGCAACGGCAGCGGTATCGACGCGCGCGACGGTCAGGTTGATTTTGTTATCCACCGCGAAGGTTTCGGTGTTGGAGTCGACCGGCGTCTGCGTGACACCGCCCACCGCGAACGAGAGGGTGGCGGTGTTGCTGATAACCGTGGTGGAGGCGGTGCCTGCCGCCATTGCGTTCTGGGCCGCGCCAAAGGCCAGGCCTGCTGCGATGAGGGCCGCGAGCTTGGTCCTGGAGGGACCGCTTCGATTGCTGTATTTCATGTTCATCTCCTTGAAAAACTCGAATTAAGAAACTGCGCTTTACAAACTGCTGAGGGCGGAGCGGGGCCGAAGGGCGGCCCGCGTCCCGCCCGGGGATTTCGAATCCACGGTGGATCGGTCATCGGCTCGGGCAGGACGAAGCGGCGCCTGCGCGCCGGACGGCCTGTGCCGGAATGGAATGGGAAAGACATGGCTTGGCTGGCTGCGGTCGCGGCTTACTTGATCACCGCGCGGAACGACACTTCGCCGGACTTGCCGGCGCCGAGATCGCCCTTGTAGGTCCAGCGGATGTGGGTGTAGTCGGACGCCAGGGCCGGGCGGACCTTGCCGTCCGGGGTCTTGACCGTGAGCTTGTCGGGGGTGGCGTACTGCTTCCCGCCGTCGACCGAATAGGTGATTGTCGTGTTGGCGCCGCGGGCGCTGCCGCCCTGGTACACCATGTCGTTCGGCACCGGGTTGGTGATGGCGATGTTGCCGACCGGCTTGTCGATGTTGTTCCTGAAGGTGGTGGTGTAGACGATTTCGGCACCCGGGACGGCCTTGTCGACCGGCACGCGCTTGATGACTTTCCTGCCCTTCTCGAGCACTTCGATTTCCTGTTCGGCCACGCTTCTGACTTCCACGGCATCGGCCGCGACGGCGTTAAGGTGGAGCGTGGCAGCAAGCAGCGCGGTGCAAAGGGCGGGTATCAGTCGGGAATGGGACATGGTTTATCTCCTGTTAGTTGATGAGTGCACGGAAACTGAACCAGGTCGTCAGCGGGGCGCTGACGTTGCCTGGGGATACGGTGACGGTGTTGGGCTGGGTGATGCCGAAATCGGCCTGGTCGGCGTCGGCGGCGTCGGTGCGGGGGGTGCCGTCGACGACGATGCTGGCCGGGACGTAGCTCATGTTGGCGGGGATCGGGTCGCTGAGGACCAGTTCGTCGAGCGTGCCGCTGCCGCTGGCGACCGCTTCGATGCGGTAGGTGAGGATGGCGCCGGGGACGATGCGACAGCCGCTGGCGGCGTTGCAGCCGAAGGGGTCCTGGACGTTGATCACGCTCTTGCCGAGGGTCAGCAGGGCACCCACCCGGAAGGCATCGCGCGCGGAATGCCGGCCGTCGCGCGCCGCATCGTCGCTGCCGGCGGCGTCGGCAAAAACCACCTGGACGGCCGCCGGGTCATCCGCGCCCGTATCCTGGACGAGCGGCGCGCCCGGCACGCCGGGAGCGCCGCCCTGGAGGGTCGTGGCGGTGAGGCTGACGATGGCGAAGTCGGCGGCAACCAGTCCGGTCGGCACGTTGCAGACGACATAGACGGTCCGGCTCGAGTCGGGAACGAGTTCGTCGATGAAAGCCGCGCTGTCGGTCGGATCGAAACCCGCGGTCAGGCCGCTCTCGACCCGCACGATGCAGGCGCTGGTGTCGAAGTTGTCGATTCCGCCGAACAGGGTGGCGCCGCTGGCGATGTTGGCAGCGGCGAGGGCAAAGTCCTGGACGGCGTTGCCCTGGTTGGTGACGATGAAGGCGGCGACAGCGGTGGTCTGTCCGGCGATCACTGGCGTGGCGGCGCCGTCCGTCTCGGCGACGACGACGTTGACCTTGTTGTCAACGACGAAGGAGGCGACGTTGGATGTGCTGCCGCCAGGTCCGCAAAGATCACACTGAAGTATGACGCTGTTGCTGATCAGTGTTCCGGCGGTCGTGCCGGCTGCCTGGGATGTCCCGGTCCAGAATAAGAAAATGGCCACTAGCAGGGCCGGAAATAGGTTCAATGCTTGCTCCGCACCTTAGAGTTCTTGGTCAGTTATCGGAACTCAGGTTGGTTACTTGATAGCAAGGTGCGTGCCATTCATTTCCGGCTTAAAGAAATCCCCTATTCATGGCCATCGGCCTCCTTCGGAAGTGGTGCGCCTGTTGCATTGCCAGGCCGCATGTCTGCCGTGACGGAGCGCTCCGCATACCTTTCGCGGAGTGTCAGGTTCTCGTCATTCTGCTGTCGGGAACGACTGAAAGCAGGACACATCCACGGGTTGGAAGCCGCAAAAAAAAGCGCCCGTCGAAACGGGCGCAACAGGAGGAGACTGCCAGAGGAAGGGGTTCAGGCGCCAAAGCCGTTGGCGGTGATGCCGACACGGTCCCAGGCGAGAAGGATGGGCACGGGAGTGGTCTCGACCACCGGTGCGGCGACGCTGACCACGGGCGGTGCCTGCGGCGCGGCTTGTGGTGCTTCGTTCGCCCAGCTGCTGGCGGCACTCAGCATCAATACTCCGGCGGCCAGGGCTGCTGTGAGGGAGGAATGATTCTTTCGCATCATCGTGTCCTCCTTAAT
>Ga0209703_1000113_pt1 | contig 19310 bp, 9 predicted proteins | sample PPLLak12cMay2015_2_FD_187256 | JGI IMG/M metagenome (GOLD analysis project Ga0209703, IMG submission 187256) | Freshwater sediment microbial communities from Prairie Pothole Lake near Jamestown, North Dakota, USA - PPLs Lake P8 Core (1) Depth... | ecosystem: Environmental > Aquatic > Freshwater >...
TCCGATCTTCGGCAGTGATCCAACTCAGATTGGCGTGCGCAAAATCGTCATCACATCCCGGATTAATCTCAAACGCTTTGCCTGGAGGACCTGGTTTGACGCAGGGTCGCGGTTTTGGATCGTCCGCCATTGCGCCCATGCCGAGCAAGTATGCTTTGCCATCGGGTGAGTGCTTCATGTTCTGGCCAAAGTCCACGAAGTGGGGCGCACCCATCTTCACCGGACCAAGATACTTATCCGGCTCTGGAAACAGCGGGTTGTCCGGCGAAAGCGGCGAATCGGTCCAGGTCTTGCCCAGGTCGCGGGAAATCTGGAATCCCGGTATCGGTCCCAGGTTCGGCCAATTCCATACGAATTCCTTGTGATCATAACTTCCGGCCGGGCCAAGACAGTAAGTGCCATAATACCATATCCCGTTATGAACCAATGAACCACATGGATATCGTCCTTCGTAAGGCTTTGGGCCAGCCTTTTTGGGAGGAGATGTATTCTTGACGATTAACTTGAGTGGATCATCTCCGATCATCACTGCGTGGCCTGTACTGGCATTTTCTCCTCCGGAACTACATACTATTCCGTCGGTCCTCCCGTCAGTCCAGGGCGAATACAAATTGCCATCACTTGCCCAGGATGGGTAGAATGTGTCACCGCAGTGATAATCGCTATGGCGACCGGTGAAGAATATTCCGGTCAGCGTTTCGGATCGCTCAAAAGGACAATCTTTCGGCACATCGGATTTCCACTCAAATCCACTGATGACGTCAGCCGACTTTTCAGAGGGGGTTGTTTTTTTATTATCCATATTCTCATTGAGTTTTCCGATTTCCGCTAATGTCTTAATACTAGAGTCTTCCATATTACCATTTTTATCAGGGGCGACGTTAAGCAGAAAATTCGCATTTCTACTATTTGCTATAATTATTTGGGGTACGATATCCTGGGCTTTTTTGGGGTGATACCCCGTGTTCCAGAACCAGCTTTGTTCCAGGCACCAGCATGTTTCGCCCGGCACCTTATTGGCCTCTGGAAAGTGCTTCGTTTCAGTTACAGCAAGGTCCAGATACGGTGTTCCTTTCTTACCCCAGTCCCACCAATTTGCACTGGCAATGATGTCCGGGCGTATGCTTTTTATGTAATCCATTGCTTCATCGGCAGGCATTACATCAGGGTCGAGAGCATCATTCCATATATAAAACACGTCTGGATACTTTGTCAGCAGTTCTGCGATTTGTGCTTTTATGAATTCATTTTGTTCTTTGAGAGTATGGGTCTCAGGATCACATTCGGGCGGCAGAACCTTGTATTCCTTGGGATCACCAAATCCCGGGTTACGCCAGCAATAGTAAAGTCCTGCTTTTAATCCCCTGCTTTTGAATGATTTAATAAACTGTGCTACGAGGTCCTTCTGGTACGGACAATCAGGGTGCATAACATCATAAGTTGTATATTTGCTGTCCCACAAGCAGAAGCCAGCGACATGTTTTGCCGTGAGTACTCCATACTTCATGCCGGCGGATACTGCCGCGTCCGCCCAGGCGTCCGTATCGATAGTATCAACCCCGGGATTGAATTCGGCAGGGCTATGGTATCCCGCGACCCATTGGACACCCTTATATGTTGCCATATTGAAATGGATGAACATGCCGAATTTTAGTTTCAGGAATTCGTCCTGTAATTCAGTCTGTTCTTTGCTGGAAGCCTGCTTATCAGGTTTTGTCAGCAGCTCGGCCATAGCCCAGCCCATAGCCTGACCGATATCCATGTAGGTCTCTGCATTGCCGTTGTAGTGGCCGTTCGAGGCGCCGCCATGGGACAAAGGGTTTGAATAGACCGTAGCCACATTGCCTTTGAACTCAGGATATTTGCCGGTGTTGCCGTCAACCGTGAGCTGGGCATCGAGTATCTTCCCGTCATTGCTCCCGTCGCCCTTCTTGGTTTGGCCAAGGGTTGCGCAGACAAACTTCGCATTCGGGGCATTGAAGTCCTTTCGCAGTTGCTTGATGAGCTGGACCAGATTCTGCTCGTAGCGGCTGGCATGTACGGGATTGTAGCGGTCCTTGTCGCCTTGCCAGAAAAAGAAGCCCGCGACTTCGTAATTTTTTGCGCCGGGGTAATACTTGTCGAGTTCGGCCAGAACTTTCTTCGCGTTGGCGACGTCGCCGTCGTACTGCATACCGGCATACCAACCGATTGGTGTCGGCTCAGTGCCCTTGACCCACGAATCCGGCGAGTCCTTGTATCCAGCAAACACCTTGGTGACTTTGTTGCCTTGCTTGTCAGCAACTTCAGCTTCATACCGCTCACTGCCCGGGGGCAGGAGATCCCAACCCAGACTGCGGTTGCCGATACAGCTTTTAAGGATCAGCACAGGCGCATCGGTGACATGGCCTATAACGTGACCAATGCCCAATTCCGGGCCGACCTTGTCATCCTTAACAGTTATCCATTCGTTGTTGAAATAACGCGGGTTTCCTGTGCCGCTTCCCATAACACGCGCGTATCGCACATCCTTGCGTTCGGTCCAGTTGCCGGACTCATCGATAAGGTAAGGATACTTTCCTTCTTTCTTAACAGCATGTTCAAGAGTGCCTTCTTTATTTTCCGGGCCGACCTTTCCGGCCCCAACCATATTTGACTGACCCAGCAGAATATAAACCTGCACCGGTTTTGACATATCAGCAGGTTTACCATCCGGGTCGGGTAACTGTGCCGGAATTTCCATAGCAGCAGCAGGAATCGCGAGGATCGCCATCGCCATAGCGGCCAAAGCCAATACAAATACAGTTCTCATTCGTTTTTTTGTAGTCATGTCATTCTCCTACGTTAAAACTTCTTTAATTTCGTGATTTTACCATTCCAGCGAACGACCAACGGGAGCGGCCCTTTGCCAACCTTATGGAACATAAAAAGTGGCCATGCCACATCCTTCTAAATGTTTGGGCGAAGCCTCCGATGTTCAGATGAATTCGCTTCCTCTGGAATCTACCGATGATATTTGCGGACGGTGCGAACGACCAGGTTTAGCTCATCGCATTCGAGCTTCGGTATATGGGCGATTTCTTCATAGGGGTATTATGGGCGATTAGGGTGGGGTTGTAAAGGGGAAAAATGTGTTTTTATGGGGTTCCTCACGTTCTTTTGAATTGTTTTTCCAACTCGGTCAATGTCAGGCTGATGGTGGTGGGGCGGCCGTGGGGACAGGTAGCAGTGCGTTGGATAAGGTGTCGCTGCCGGAGTAAGGCCCTGATTTCGCTGTCAGTCAGTGAATCGCCGGCCTTGACGGCAGCTTTACATGCCATCATGTCCAAGACGTGATGTATTAATTCTTCACGGTTGAGCAGGCCCCACTGCTCGACGAGCAGATCGAGCAGGTCAGTAACGAAAGGGCCTGGCGAGGCCTTATCGAACAGCATTGGAAAGCTCTGGATGGCTATGCTGTGTGGTCCGAATTGCTCAAGGGTAATGCCAAGGTCGGCGAGAATGTCGGTTTGCTCTTCGATCATTGCCATCTGTCGGGCGGTTACGTCCACGATTTCGGGGATGAGGCTGCGCTGGCTGGTCAAAGGGCCCTGGGCCAACTGATGTGAGAGTTTTTCATAGATGATTCGTTCGTGCAGAGCGTGCTGGTCAATGATAATCAAGCCGTCGTTGCTCTGGGTTACCAGATAAGAATTATGAATCTGCATGACCGGAGCCGTATCAAGACCATCGCCGGGCTGAGTCCTGGCGTCATCGGCAGTCTCGGCGGCAGCAGGCACTTGGCTATATAACGGAGGCGGCGAAACGGACGGGGCGGTTTCCGATGGTCCGTCGGGTCGCTGTGCGGATGTGGATGGCTGTTGTGTGCCGACTGGCAGCGTATGGGCCTGTCCGGAAGTGCGAAATGCCGATTCGGCCGGTGTGTAAATTGGTTTTGTGGATGTTTTTGAAGCTGTCTTGAAGAAATCGGCCATCGCCTGACGGATGTGTTGCTGACGATCTTGTCGATCCTCGGGTAACATGGAGTCGCTGGCCGACCCACCGTTTGAACTGCCGGAGGGAATAGAGCCATAGCCAGTGCGTACGGGTACGGTCAGGTCGCTGCTGAGCAGGCGGTCACGAATGGCGGCCAGGACCTGGGAATGAATAAGATTAGAGTCTGCAAAGCGAACTTCGGTTTTGGCTGGGTGAACGTTGACATCGACGGTCTCGAACGGCACCTGCAAAAATAAAAAGACGATCGGTTGACGATTGATCTCAAGGACGCCGCGGTAGGCTTCGCGGATGGCGTGAGTGATGAAACGGTCGCGGATATGGCGACCGTTAAGAAAGACATATTGCCATTTGGTGCCGGCTCGCGATTGTTGTGGGTGTCCGATCAGGCCGGTTATCTCAACGTTTCGATCCTTACGCTGAACGGGAAAAAGTCCGTCGGTCAGTTCGGGGCTGAACAACTCGCCGATACGTTTGGTCAGTGTTTGGTCGGCAGGCAGGTCGTACAAATTCCGACCATTATGGGTCAACGATAGTTGGACCTTGGTGTGGGCCAGAGCGATACGGGTAAACTGTTCGGTAATGTGGCCCATTTCGGTGTTGGCGGTTCGTAGAAACTTTCGGCGGGCAGGGACGTTGAAAAACAGTTTGCTGACGGTTATGGTGGTACCGACGGCTGTCGGGGCGGGGACGATCGGCTGGGGCTGGCCGGCGGAGATGAGCATCTTTGCTCCTTCGACGGCATCCGGCGGGCGGCTGACGATTTCAACGTGACTGACCGAAGCGATGCTTGCCAGGGCCTCGCCGCGAAAACCAAAAGTGGCGATGGCGAAAAGATTGTCATCACCAGCTATTTTGCTGGTGGCATGCGGGGCAAAAGCCAGGGCCAAATCGTCCGAGCTTATACCGCAACCGTTGTCGCTGATGCGGATCAGTTTTTTGCCGCCGTCTTCGACCTCGACAGATATCCGGGTGGCGCCGGCGTCGATACTGTTTTCCATCATCTCCTTGATGACGCTGGCAGGGCGTTCGACGACTTCGCCGGCAGCTATCTTGTTGACCAGATGTTGGGATAAGACCTTAATTTTCGCCATTGTTTGTACTTCTATGCTTGCAAAAGGATTACTTTTGAGCGATCATGATACCGGAGCCAATTATAGTATCTGAATGAATTCAGGTCAATCGCCAAGGCAACATAATGATTAAATGTGTTAATATCAGTGGTTTAGGGGGCGAGGTGGATTCTCTGGAGGCCCTGGAGCGGCTGTTCGAGGGCGGGGAGCGGTTCGAAGGCATAGAGATTGTGGTCGAAAGTGCGGAACAATTGACGAATGCCCAGGCCGTGGCAAAAGACAGGGAAATTGCGATTTGCTCGGTGAGCAGCGGCCGGTTCGACCTTTTCGACCTGGCGGCGGTTGATGAGCAATTGAGGCACGAGGCAACGGCCGATTTTGAAGGGCTTTTGCGATGGGTCGGTGAGAATAGTAGCGGTACGCGGGCGGTAGTGGTTATCAGTGCGCACATAACGGAGAAATTGGGCTGTGAACCGGGCGGTTCGTACGAACAGCGATTCAATTACCTGTTCGAATCGCTGGAACAGTTGACAACAGCAGCCCAGAGCCAGACGGTTACATTGGCGATGGAGAATCCTGGCGGTGGTCTGCTGCTTTCGCCGCTGGAGGTTCGCGATCTGATCGACCAAATTAACAGTCCCTATCTGGGTGTATGCTTCAACTGCCGGTACGCACAGCAGTTGGGCGATCCGCTGGATTGGCTGAAAATACTCAACAGGCGGATAGTCGCACTACGCCTGCCGCTTAAAGACAATAACGATGACCACAAAATCGACAAATCCAAAACGGCTTCTACTCTCGAAGAGGACATACTATCAGAATATGAACGCCTCAGCGGTAATGGTCCAATTATATATAAAGGGTGCGAATAGTTATTGAAAGTGGACCGAACTGTATTTGTACGCCGACATTTGCGCGATAATTCTGTATTTGTACGTCACTACTGAACTTTTGCAAAATTGGGGTAAATCGTCATAATTAAGCCGTATGCAAAAATACTGTACAAGATTTATTCTAATATTACTTAGCCCTGATGTTGGCGTCAAAAGTCAATATCCACGCTAACTCTTTTTACGTGCCATGATATTATAACCTAAAGTGTCGTTTTTCCACGAAATCATTCTGTCGATCCAAGCGAAGATGTAGTTGTTTGCCATAATCACAGTGCTTCTGAGTATTTTCTACCGGCAAGGATTTCGCGTTCGCAATAATATCGACTTCGCCTTTAATATCTACGCCGATATACTCGTCCACCTGGCTGAAATACCTGCGGTAAGGTTTTTTTCCGCACCCTATATCCAATAACCTGCCCCGGCATTTATGGCCATGCTCGCTAATAAAACTAATTATAGGCGTCGTAGCCAGTTTACCTTCGTACGCATAGAATTTATCCGTCTCAAGTGCGTTTGGTTCGGCTTTGGCATTTTTGAGTTTTTCAGCCATGCCGGCTCTCTCTCCCGAACACAATTACTTAGTTATGGACAAATTGATTTCCTTTTTCTTGCCCGGCAGGCTCGAATATTCTTTAGCCGATATATAACTGCCGGCCTTTTCGCAAACAGTTTATTTAGGCAAACAACTGCCACCCATGTACTCTCGCTCTGCATGTGTAAACCAGATGCCCTGAACATAGTCATCGAAATATAATTCCATTTCATCCGGCGTAACATAGACATCTCCAATAATATCGCTATCAATCAATACGGGAGTTATATTTCCAAAGGGTTCACTCAATACCGGACGTATCGCTTTATGAAGTTCTCCGCCAGTGTAGAAATAAATAGTCAGCCCGTCTGGAAAAACACGAGGTGAACTATTCCAGTCATTCAGATTGAGTTCATTTACAGGGGTGACGTTAGAAAACTCTTCACCAGTATCTGTGCGTGTTGCCGTCCATATATTGAAGCTTCCTGGCCCGCCGGGCCTGGGGCTTGACCAGAAAATAGTCAACTCATCTGATGTCAAGTAAGGTCCCTGATCCCGGTAACCATCGGCATGAATCTCGGTCAGAATTCGTTCAATTGTCCACGGGTCAGAAACATCCGACCGTACCGCCATATGAATACGATTATCTGTGCCTTCAACTTCTGCTTTGGTGTAGTACATTCGAAGCCCGTCGGCTGAAACCCATGGCCACAGTGCTTTCTCGAGTGAAAGTTCTCTTTCGGACGTAAACGGCCCGTAAGGGTTGTCCCGATAAGCCTCATACAAATAACCACCTTCCTCTGAGAACCGTCTGAAGTACATTGTTAACCTGTCACTCGACAAAAACGGCTGCCTCGCGTCGTAACCACTCGGATCATTCAATTCTGTCAGCAGAGTCGGTTCTCCCCAACTGTACGTGCACTCACCCGTCAGCCAATTTCCCGCTACGACCAGCAGGTCGGCAATGTCAACGGTTGTGCTGCGATCCACATCGCATCTGCCACACCAGTCGGGACTCTGGCAATTGATATTCATCCAGTATGAACTCAACGTTGCGGAGTCCAGCAAATTCACCATACTGTCCCCATTTAAGTCACCACACTCGCAACACGCAATGTAACCGTTCAGATCGCTTTCCGGGAAATTCACCGGCAGACCGTAACCTTCCGACAGCCCTGCAATGCCGTCTGTGGCCGTCAGGTTCAGATAAGTAATACGTATGGTCTCGTCAATCAGAAACATTTCCACCTGGAAACTGTTCGTGGCTGTTTTATCACCCCACAGCGGTACATCTTCAAATGTTACGACCACCCTATCATCAAGCTGTTTCCAGGAGATACTTTCACTATTCGCCGGTGTAAGATCGACAAACAAACCCGATATACGCGGCAAATCAAAGTGATTTCCCAGTGTATCGTTATATTCCGTATCGCCCTGACCAAAGGTAATATAGCCGTTGCTGCCGATGTAGAAGCGATCATAGCTTTGCCCGTACAGCCACACCTGGACGCCATCGCTGAGAACCACCTCGGCAAAATCATCATCACCTAACGAAACGTACGTTCCTCCACTTGGATCTATTGGAAATCCTGTGGCGGTTTCCAGGCATGCAGCATAATAAGCAACCGATCCATCCGGTCGAAAAGTTAACTTATAGTAATCCAAATCGTTGTCCGCCGCGGAAAATGATTCCGTGAAGCAGTCCGGCGGATTTACCGTCAGAGTAACTAAACGTTCCCTGACGCTGTCGTTTTCTGTGTTTACGAAAGCTACGCTCTCCGCGTAAGTTCCCGGATCAAGCAGGTCCGCCTCAGGCGTGATGCACACATTCACCACGATTGATTCGGTTGGATTCAGTACCCCGTCGTTGGGATTAATATTCAGCCAGGTTTCCGTTGCGTGTGTCGCCCAGCTTACCGCCTCCGTGCCGATATTCGTCAACGTATAGCTCTTGCACGCCGGCGTGAAAGGACCTTGTTTCAATCCGCTCGACTCAAAATCTTCGTCAGGTACTATCTGCAGATCATCCAGAACCACTGTCATCGTCACCGGTAAAATCAATGCAGGCCTGGCCGGATCATCTGAGTTAACAATAATCTCAGCCTCATAGGTCCCCACCGCCATATCCTCCGGGTTGAACGTCACCCCAATAGGCATTGAGCCGTCGGGGCTAACCATACCCTCTTCCGGATCGATCTGCAGCCATGGAACACTTGTCTCGAGAATAGCGTTGTACAGGTTGAGCCGACCTTCAGAAACGCACTTTCCATTTAATGATGATATCTTATCTACTGTTTGCAGCAGAAGGTCTTTGACCTCCGCATTGCTCAACATCGTATTCATCGACCACACTAACGCGCACGCCCCCGCCACGTGCGGCGTTGCCATGGATGTGCCGTCCAGATATTGGTATGCGTTCCCAGGCTTACAACTCAGAATATCTACGCCCGGCGCACCCAGATCAACCGAATTCAGGCCATAGCACGAAAAGCCCGCCTTGTTGTCGTTATCATCTGTAGCCAATACTGCAATAAGGCTCTCGCAGTCATAACTCGATGGATAATGTGGATAAATATCATTATTGTCGTTGCTGTTGCCGGCGGACGCCACGAACAGCATTCCCGCCTGCCCTGCCGCCTCTATAGCATCCTTGAGTCCCTGGTTATAACTTCCGCCGCCCCAGGAATTGCTCGATAAATTAGCGCCCATGAGAACGCTGTACTCTACGCATTTAATCGCATCATCAGACCAACCACCACCACCTGAGTCAAGAAATTTCAGCGCCATTATCTTCACGGTCCAGCACACGCCAGCCACTCCTTCGCCGTTGTTGCCCACACCTCCAATTGTTCCAGCGCAGTGCGTACCATGATAATGGTCATCCATCGGATCGCCGTCATAGTTGCAGAAATCGTAACCATAGATATCGTCCACGTAGCCGTTGCCGTCATCATCCTGCCCCGGTGTTCCGTCAAGTTCCGCCTGATTAACCCACATATTCGCTGCCAGGTCAATATGTGTATAGTCAACTCCCGAGTCGATGACCGCCACGATGATTTCACTGCTGCCCGTGCCTATATCCCACGCCTCCGGCGCGTCAATATCCGCATCCACCGTCCCACCTGTCTGACCGGTATTGTGCATGCCCCAAAGATCATTAAAGCGCGTATCGTTGGGCAACGTCGCATCGGCATATACCCTATAGTTGGGCTGCGCATACAAAATCCCTTCCGTATTGTTAAATTCCACCAACGCTTCTTCAACCATCATGCCCGCCGGAAGTTTTATAACGGTCAAGCCCGGTACAAGTTCGTACTCGCGTTTTATTTCGCTAATCCCCAAAGAACTCAATATCTGGGTCTTTTCTGATATGCTGCGCTGTTTCCCATTTACCTTGGCCCCAAAACGTACAATCAACTCGCCTGGCTTGTAATCCGAGGAACCCGCCATCGTGAAATCACGACCTTTGTTCCCGGCAAAAGATGTGTCCTCTTGCTTTACTAACGCACCACCGACCGTTTGTCCGGATTGTTCCGAGCCATTGACTACGCGGGTCTGGATCGTAAAGTTTATATCTTCCGTTCCATCGTTTCCGATAGTCAGCGTCTCGGCCAGCGACAGACCCTCAGTTACCTCAACGTCGAAACCCTCCGGAGCCACCCAGATACCGCCGATATGAACAATCGACAAAGTCACATCACGGGTATAGATTACAGCATTGCTCAAATCTCTAAACGTCAGTGTGTCTGTATATACCCCTTCCCCCAGCGCCTCGGCCTGTGCATTCAGGCTTACCGTTACCGTCGTGAATTCATCCGGATCTAGGTGTCCCGACGTCCCACTCAAATCCAGCCAGGCAGCCACAGGGTCAATGCCCCAAAAAAGCCCTTGTCCACCGACATTTTCTAATTGATAATCTTTCGACGAAGGACTGAACGGCCCACCCGGCTCACCGCTGGGCTCGAAATCTCCTTCCGGCGTTATCTCCAGTTCCCCAGGCGGAGCACTTATCGTCAGAGTCACTCCTCGTGTCTCCTCTTCCCCCGTTGCGACATTGTGAAATGTTACCGTATCGTTGTGTACCCCTCCTTCCAGCACGTCAGCCATTGCATTCAAACTCACCGTTACCGTCACGGGAACACCGGGAGTCAGTTCCACCCACGTCGGATCCAGTGTCAGCCAATCTGTGGTCTTGATGATAACACAATAGAAATTCCCTGTTCCTGTATTGGTTAACTCGTACTCCTTGTACGACGGTGTAAATGGACCGCCAACCTCGCCTGAAGGCTCAAAGTCCTCCACCGGTGTAATCTGCAGGTCACCGGCTGCCTGCACCACATTGGCCTGCAAGATAACCAATGCCAAAACCAGAATAATTATGCCTGAACCGACCTTTCCACGACCATTTAGTGCCTTCACACTTCACCTCCTGCCTACTTTGTAGGGTAAAAAAAAACGTGCACACCAACACATAAAAGTTGTAAAATCCACTAGAATATCCATTGTATATCAGTTCGGCTGCAATTGCAACATTTTTTTACAAAATTGGCTATATTTTTATGATATTTACGCTAAGTCTTTTTAGGACCACATGTTATGATCGCAACCGTTGTGTTTTCGTTCCCGAACATGTTATTTGTGCTTGTCTGCTCCGCGGTACGGCTCTGCAACTCATCTGACCATGATCGGCTTATCGGTCTTGGTCCGGGGTTACATGTTCTTTTTATTTTTTTCTACAGAATATCCACAGAATCGCTGAACTGTCTTGCTTATGATTTTTTTGAATAGCTTCCAACCGGCGTATCCGGGGATTGTCTGGAAGAGACAATCACGGTATTTGGTTCGGTATGCCTTGGCCCCGGGATAACGCATAAGCAATTTGAATGCCTGAAATCTCTTGCCGAACTCTACATACTGCTGGGCTTTGTATAACGCGAAAACATCCAGCGTATCAAGTATTAGTTGTCGCTTTTCCGTGGGACAGCAGCGCAAAACCACTTCGGGACGTTCCAGATAAGGCGGTAAAGGCATTGCCCAGGCGAATGAAGCAAGCTGAGAGTCTTCCGTGTGATAACGAACGGCGGCCGGACCGATCAGCATAAACGGTTCATTCAGAGCGATTCGCATTAATAAGGTTTTATCTTCTCCCATTAAGCACTTATTCCGCTCGTAGAAGCAACCGTGCTTCCGTACCGTCTGGGTGTATAGCAGGCTGTTCCATGCCGCCATCACCGACAGTATCGCTCTGCACCGAACTGGATCTTCATCGCCTTTGATTACGTATTTACCCAGGGAAATGTTCTGATCGGAAAGTCTTTTGGTGGAATCTGTTCCATGTGGCCATTCATGGAACATAGAAATGACCATAGCTACATCGTTTTTTTTAATTGCATCGAGCGCATTAGCCAGATACCAGGGATACCACTGGTCATCGGCGTCGAGAAAAGCAATAAATTCACTCTCTGCCCGGGCGATACCGGCATTCCTCGCCGCCCCCGGCCCTTGATTTGACTGTCGGATCAGTTCAATACGTCCATCTGCAATGCCCCGAACAATATCGCCTCCGTCATCGGTTGAGCCGTCATCCACTACGATCAGGCGCCAATCTTCGAAGGTTTGCTCCTGGATGGAGCGAATAGCTCGCTCGACAAGAGATCTTTTATTATATAGCGGTATAACTATCGTTACTTCAGCCATTTACCGTTCCTTCGCCGATGTAGAATTCTATCATAGATATCCCAAGTTCTTCAGCCTTTCCTCGATTTCACGTTCATCTTGAGAAGAGTAAACCTTATCTGCGTCCTTTTGGTCAACATCTGGATCGGCCGGAGAGGTTGTTGTAATGGGGTTTTGGTCGAGAAACTGTTGAAGGAATAAATTTTCCAGCACTTTCCCGTCACTATCCTGCCGGATCGGCAATCCCAGACAATAAAGTATGCTCGGGGCAACATCAACAATCCTGCCTTTGATTTTGTTCTGTTGTTTTATGACCTTGCCGGACACGACTAAAATACCATCCGGGTGATGCATACCTATATGTAGATCATCTTTGGTATTTACCTTACAAAGCAACTCGCCGGCTGATCCGATCTGACTGTAAAACGAATAGCCCTCCGACGGCACAACCACAAGATCCGGCATAAGATCAAGCGATCTGCCATGGTAAATATCCTCCTTCCGATGGATTGCCGCCGCGACAGGCCTGCCGTTTTCCGGGTCTTTTACAGCTTGAATTTTTTCTGTCAGTTCCTGCGCGGTTGCCAGTCGCTGGGTATCGTTTTCCTCCAGTAAAAATATAAATGCTTCGGCGCAGCACAACTGCAAATGGACCTTTGAATTTTCCGAATCGGCATGCTCTTCTTTGAGTTTTACCGCACCCTCCATTTTGGCGACTGTCTCGAGAGAAAGAACGCTTCTCAACAATTTACCGATACCTGATTGTTTTGCCCAGCGAATCGGCAAAGATGGTTTGGTGCCGGCGTACCCCATTTTATGTCTGACAAATCCTTCCTGGCCCAACCATCGGCCCAGATTGAACTTCTTGTAGTGCCCCTGGAACCCGTGATCGGAGATGACAAAAGTCAGGTAATCGCCTTCGTTTTTTGCGGCGAACGCCTGCCGTATCCGGTCGATTTTTCGATCCAGTTGACGATAAAAATTCTCGAAAATGAAATGCTGCTTTTCCGGGTCGTATAATGGATGCTCCCGGTCCATATAGCACCACAAACTGTGTTGAATCACATCAGACGCCTGAAAGTGCACCATAAATATATCCAAAGGTTCCTTGTTGATAATGAACTCAGCGGCTCTTGTTATGCTGTCAATGATGGAGGTCATCCACTGTACGTATTCCCGAAATTGCTTATGCGGGGCGCCTTTGCGTGCATTTTCCAAATTAAGAATATCGTAGTCGCCCACAGCTTTTAGCAATTGCCCCTTGAGCGTACCCGGATAAGTAAATTCGGCTTCCACTGATGGCGTGAGCATCCCGGTAACCATGTAACCATTGATTTGTTTGGGAGGATAGGTCATGGGAACGTTCAAAACGCCCACACGTTTACCTGCCCCACTTGCCATATCCCAAATCGTACCATGCAGACTCTTTGAGCTTGCGACAATGCCTTTTCGTTGTTTCTTGTCCCAGCGGTAGAAGTTGTAAACCCCGTTTTCGCCGGGATTCATGCCCGTCTGAAAGCTGCCCCACGCCGCCGGCGTGATCGCCGGGATGGTAGAGGTCAATATCCCCGATGCTCCACCCGCGACCAGTTCTTTCAGATGCGGCATATATCCCTGCTCCATCGCCGGGGCGAGAATCGTCCACGTGCCACCATCTATGCCAATGATAAGCACTTTTTTGTTTATACACATGGCTGATACGTCTTTCACGTTTATTGGCCGGATGACGCCATTTTACTAACTCAAACGGACCGATTTGTCCTTCTTTATTGCTTTTTCAAAAGGCAAGTCCTTGTTTTGATTCGCTTTGTTCAGCTTTTGATCAATGCGAATTGTTCTTTCAATATCTTCCTGATTCCATAATCGAATTTCAGATCACAAAGAAACATTGCCCCCATATATGTCAAAACGCCGATTATAACCGACAATAGAAAATATATTATATTTAGCCAGGACAAATATACAGTGTCGCTGTGAGCAGATATAAAGCCTTTGAAAAGGACAACTACATTCGCCATAACCAGCATTCCCAACATAGGCAAAATGATAAGCCTGGCCATATCCAAAAAACGAACACGGATAAGCTTCAAAGCTATATATACCATCAACGGGAATACGACCAGAGGATTCAAAACGACCGCAAAGGCAGCGCCCAAAATGCCCCACCGCACCGTCAACGGATAGATCAATATGGCCAGCAGCACAAACTTGAGTAACAGTATTTTTGTGGTAATTTTTGGTTGTCCCAAAGCGGCAAAAGGAGAGCTGACCACCGTTGCCAGTGAGCGAATCAACCCCCAAACTGTCAGTACCTGCAGAGTCGCAACCATAGGCATCCACTTTTGACCCATGAATATCCTGGTAAAATCATCGGCCAAAACAAAAATCAAACCCGCAATCGGAAAAGACAAAAACGCAGCTAATTGTATGACCTTTAAATACCCCCGACGCAGACGGGGCAAATCATCCTGTAATTTCGAATACGCCGGAAACGTAATCCCTGAGATTACCGCTGTTATTTCCGTTGTTGGCATATTCGATATCTTGAATGCCATTTGATAATAACCGAGCATGACCACCCCTAGTACCTTTCCTACCACAATGTCATCGCCTTGATTGATAAGAAAACCCAAAAGACTTGAACCAAAAATCCATTTGCCGAACCCCCAAAGCTCTTTCACCTTCTCTTTATCCAGCTCCAGTCTCGGCCGGTATGGATGTATTATATAACTTAGAATTATCCTGACAAAATTTCCCGCCAGACTGCCCAGCACCAACGCCCAAACGCTTTTGTATATCAACGCGATAGGAACAGCCACCAGAATATCAACCACAGTCCCACTCATTTGCATAACAAACTGCTTGTGAAATTCCAGTTCCTTGGAAAAGTAAACAATAGTGATATTGGAAAAGGCCCCTATCAAAAACGAAATTCCCATTATGCGAATAATATCCACCGCCTGCGATATATCAATCGGCTTGTCAGGCTGATCGAAAAACCTTACCACGCAGGGAGCGATAAAATACAAAATCCCGAACAAAATGACCGCACGGATCAGCCCTGTCGTCCAGGCCGTGTTCAGATAGGATTTGATGTCCCCTTTCTTTTGAACCAGAGCAGCCGAAAAACCGGTTTGCGTGAAATTCTCCAGCACTGCCATGATCAACAAGGCAATGCCCAGAAGACCAAAATCACCTGGCGCGAGAAGCTGGCCCAAAATCACCAGTCTTCCCGCTGCCAGAAGCTGTTGGCTTATTCGCAGGGCAAAAACCCAAAAACCACCCTTAACTACCCGATGGTTCAACCGGGGTTCCACCTCATCAGAGACGCGGTCGAATGTCAATTGATCATCTTGCTTCATTCTAACTTATGATAACATAAAGACTTATTCTACAAAAGAGTTTTTCCGTCCAAATCTGATCCGATGCCCCCCAAAAAGCCTAAATAGCTGTAACTGCCTTATTTATAGGCAGTTATAGGATAGATGGGCCGGTCTCTCGAATCTAATTTTATAATTTCTATATTTTTGTGATAATTTTGTGATATTTTCTATTGACAAGCTTTGTACACGTGTTACAATAAATTCAGATAATACGGTAGGCTGTGGACGTTTGTGCGTCCGTGAGAAAAGTTTATTTGGCTTTTATATATTTTTTGCCGCTGTTTTTGCTATAATAACTATAGACGATTATTGCTGAGTTGTTATTTTTGCTATTATTGTGTCATACCTGATTGTGCCTGCCTGAAATGATGGCTCCAGGTTCTTGTTTTCCGTAAGGCAACAGGAGCCTTTTGCCGGAAAGCTGTTTGCTGCTGGTTCAGCAGTGTTAGTTTTTCTTGTGGCTTTCCGGTAAGACCAGAACCAAAATTGAATCCTAAACCCGACGAGTTTTGGCCCGGGCGAACGTCTCTGCGTTGGAGGCGAACTGCTATAATAAAGTATGTTACTTTAGCTGTCTCGGTTTGGCTCGGGCCTGTTAGTAATAGGTCTTATTTAAGGAGGACCAATCATGAAACGTAGGAAAGGTTTTACATTAGTTGAGTTGTTGGTGGTTATCGGCATTATTGCTCTGCTGGTTTCCATTCTCATGCCGGCTCTGGGAAAAGCAAAGGAGCTGGCCAAGCAGATTATGTGTGGCAGCCAACTGAGCGGCCTCGGCAAGTCTGTCATGATGTACGAGAATGATTATAAAGAGCAAAGCCCAAAGGCTTGGTCAAGTGATCTCCTTAACACCGCAGGTCGCGGCGTTGGATTTGGCATGTATAATGATCTGGCTGTTAACCCCATCCTTAAACCACGCTGGGCCAGTGGCGTTCTCGACTCTGCGACAGAACGTGAGAAATATCCAACTATAGGTCTGTGCCTCTATCTGCTGGTCAAAAAAACAGACGTTGATCCCAAGGCGTTTGTGTGCCCCAGCGCACCAAACGACACGCCGATGAAGTTGACGGATGCACAAGCAGTCAATGCGGCCGTTACCGAGTGGACCCAGTTGGGCGACTTCCAGGGCGGGGGGAATTTGAGTTATTCATATAATGAGCCATGGGACAGGCATTGTGACTCCTCAGCTCCAGGCTCTCTGGCGCTTATGGCTGATAAGAACTGGTGCTTTGACACCGCAATGTTTGGGGTAAATGTTCCCGCCCATGTCGCACCGCAAACAGGTGACAATGCTGATGTTGGCCGTGATGCTTTCAGTGGCACTTGGGACGACACGCCGCTTGCGGGACAAGCCACCCCCAATGCGCGTCATGGCAATTCCAACAACCACCAGACCAGATGCCAGAATGTGCTCTTTTATGGCACCCACGTGACCAAATCTACCACACCTCTTGTGGGTGTTGGCAATGACAATATTTATACATTTTGGGGGGATCAAGCACTATTTACAAACACGATGATAGGTTTTTGGGGTAGGGCGGGTCATGGTGCGGACATAACCTTCTTGAGTGCGTTAGGGAGCAGACCTGATATCAACGATAGTTACCTGTGCAACTAATCGGCAGGAACAAAACCGGCCGAATAATGAGTTCTGACTGAATATCTAAACAGGGTGGCCTATAGTAAGGGCCGCCCTGTTTTTTTGAATCGCAAATTTGGTTGGCTTCCGGGTATCTGCCCGGTCAGGGTTGACGAGGGATGATAAATCTTATCAGGAACAAGAGTGTTTATCTGATATTTCTGTTGTTTCTACTAGTGGTGTCTCTGCTTTATACAGCTTTGGGACATCAGTTAGTCACGGCCATGTATGAGGGTAGATCGCCGGACATTCTGAACAACCTGATCAAATACCAGCACAAAAAACCGGTTGAACATTATTTAGTACTGGCAGACAAATTGTTTTATCGGACGGTCTTTGAAGTTTGGTTTTTTTCTTGCCTGGCACTGCCTTTTTTCATAATACTCCGGTCGTTTTTTCGCTACGACCGACCATCGTCAGTTGAATCAGAATTAACCGGCACTCAACCGCCTGGTTCGCTGTCTGCCTGTTCGCAATACTCCATATCACATATTAAAATCATTTTTTTCGTAGCGATTCTGATCCGGATTGTATTTTTACCCTTTGTGGTGAATCTGCCTTTAGCCGGTGATGAAGAGTATTACTGGTCTGTTCCTAAACTGCTGGCAGACGGAGACTTTTCCTCCACCGTCTTACGGCCTCCATTATGGGGTTATTTGCTGGCGATTCCGGCGGCGGTTTTTGATCAGCCAATAGCAGGACGGATACTGACTGCTCTTATCGGCGCTTGCACTGCGCCTCTGGCATATCTGTTGGGAACCAGACTCTTTGACAATCGCACCGGTCTGATTGCCGGCCTGATTTATGCTTTCTATCCCGAACATGTGGCTTATTCCCACGGTTTGTGGTCAGAGGTACTGTTTGGATTTCTGGGCTTGCTTTCCACCTATTTGTTTTTTCTTTTTGCCGAAGATAAACAAAAGAATAAATTCTTATTCCTGAGTTTCTTCGTTGGTGGATTCGCTCTGCTGGCCAAGGAATTTGCGGTTATATTATTTGCCGGACTTGTAGTTGCTTTGTTCTTCCTGAAAACAAAGCACAAAATAAGAAAAGCGTTGATTTGTTGTTTCTTGTTTTTCTTGCCGGTTTTTGTGTATTCGCTGACGCTTTCTTGGATGCTTTCTTCCCCCAAACGCGTACGCGTAATCGTACTTAGCGATGCGCCGGTAAGCAATTTTCGCCAGGTCGTCATAGGCGAAAAGTTCACATACGATTTTGACAAGCGTGAGGAGTTGGTATCGGGACTCATAGGCGCCGTCGGAAAAAGAACCTTCCACCAGACCATCCGGACCATGAAAAGCCAATTCTATAATCTTTGGACACCTAATTCCTTTCCCATTGTCAGATTGCTTGCCGGTCACACGCCTGAAATTTGGGGCTACGGCCTCTCCAGACCTTGGCCTTGGGTTTATTTAGTTGCCGGCGGCTACATATTTGTGATCCTCGCGGGCCTGACAGGGTTATGCCTGGCCGAGCCTGGACCATTCAAGACCTTTGCGATTGTATGCCTCGTATGTCTTTCTTCAACCTGTGTCCTGGCGCTCTTGTGTTCGAGGCACCGATTTCCTTTCACGTTCATATTCATCTTATACACAGCCCATCTGTTAGTAAATGCCAAAGCCCTGCTCGGCAATCCCAAAAATACAGCAAAAATTGTGGTTCTCGTGATTCTTCTGAGGATATTTGCTGAGATAGTCTTGTGTAAACTGCCAACCTTTGGTTCCTGGGGCTAACTTAACTAGGCAGGTTTTTCTGTCAAATAGAGGCTCATCAGACAAATGAATCGACAAAAATTTATTATGATAGCCATCGGAGTCGCATTGCTTTTGACCACAAGTTCCCTATCGGAGGCCGCGCGCGGCCTTGCGGGAAATGAGGACAAGACGATACCAACAAGAGTGATCAGCACCCAGCCACCCTTGCGGTGGGAAGACGCTATGATCAGCGGCAACGGTTCCACCGGCATCATGGTTATGGGGCTTCCACTGGATGATCTTGTGATCGTCAACCACGAGAAACTTTGGACGGTGGGCAATGATTACAGACCGCAGACGCCTGATCTTCGCGAGGCATGGAAGGTGGCGGCTAAAATAGCCCAGCAGGGACGGTATCTTGACGCGGATATGTACATTGTCGAGGAAG
>Ga0209703_1000116_pt1 | contig 19117 bp, 18 predicted proteins | sample PPLLak12cMay2015_2_FD_187256 | JGI IMG/M metagenome (GOLD analysis project Ga0209703, IMG submission 187256) | Freshwater sediment microbial communities from Prairie Pothole Lake near Jamestown, North Dakota, USA - PPLs Lake P8 Core (1) Depth... | ecosystem: Environmental > Aquatic > Freshwater...
GACCGCATCGATGCGATGACCTCTGCGCTGCCGATCGCGGCGGGCATGCTGGTCCTGCTGGGGCGCGGCGCATGACCTCCCGGGTGCTGACCGTTCTAGGCGCCACCGGCACCATCGGCGTCAACACCCTCGACGTGGTGGCGCGTCACCCCGGGCGCTTCGAGATCTTTGCCCTGACTGGTGCCACCCAGGTCGAGCGCATGTTCGAACAATGCCGCACCCATCGCCCGCGCTATGCGGTGATGAGCCAGGCGGATTCGGCTGCCGCCCTGCGCCAGCGCGTCAAGGACGCCGGACTGGCGGTGACGGTGCTGGAAGGCGAGCGCGCCTTGACCGAAGTGTCGACCGCGCCCGAAGTCGACACGGTGATGGCGGCGATCGTCGGCGCTGCCGGTCTGCCGGCGACCCTGGCCGCGGCGCAGGCCGGCAAGCGCATTTTGCTGGCGAACAAGGAAACCCTGGTGGTGTCGGGCCAGCTGTTCATGGACGCCGTCGCCCGCAGCGGCGCGGTGCTGCTTCCGATCGATTCGGAGCACAACGCCATTTTCCAGGCGCTGCCGCGCGATTTCAACGGCGACTTCCAGCAGGCCGGGGTGAAGTCGCTGTGGCTCACCGCGTCGGGTGGACCGTTCCGCCAGCTTTCGGTTGAGGAGATCGCGCGCGCCACCCCGGCACAGGCGATCGCGCATCCCAACTGGGTGATGGGCAAGAAAATTTCCGTGGATTCGGCCAGCCTGATGAACAAGGGCCTCGAGGTGATCGAGGCGCGCTGGCTGTTCAATGCCCGACCTGAGCAGATCCGCGTGGTGGTGCATCCGCAGAGCATCATCCACTCGATGGTCGAATACGCCGACGGCTCGGTGATCGCGCAGCTCGGCACGCCCGACATGCGCACCCCGATCGCCTATGCCCTCGGGTTTCCCGAACGCATCGAGGCCGGCGTCTCGGGGCTCGACCTGATGGGCCGGCAGCTGAGTTTCGAGGAGCCTGACCACGTGCGTTTCCCCTGCCTTGGCCTGGCGTTCGAAGCCTTGCGCCGCGGCGGCAACGCCTCGGCGGTGCTGAATGCTGCCAACGAGGTCGCGGTAGCGCGTTTTCTCGATGGCGCGGTGCTTTTCAGCGCAATTCCGGACAGCATCGCCCACACCATGGATACGCTTGCCGGCGGCGCAGCGGAAACCCTCGATGACCTGTTCGAGGCCGACCGTCTGGCGCGTGAAACTGCAGAGGCCTATCTGGCCCGGGTCGGCGCATGAGCGTATTGCACACCGTGCTGTGGTTCCTGGTCGCGATCGGCGTGCTGGTCGTGATCCATGAGTTCGGCCATTACCTGGCGGCACGCCTGGCCGGAGTCAAAGTGCTGCGGTTTTCGGTGGGTTTCGGCAAACCGTTGTTCAGCCGCCGGCTCGGACGCGACCAGACCGAGTGGACAGTCAGCGCGCTGCCGCTGGGCGGCTACGTCAAGATGCTCGACGAGCGCGAGGGCGCCGTACCCGCCGCCGAAGTCCATCGGGCCTTCAACCGGGCTGGCGTGTGGCGCCGCATCGGCATCGTGCTGGCGGGTCCGATGGCCAATTTCCTGCTGGCGGTGGTGCTGTACTGGGCGTTGTTCCTCAACGGCCTGCCGGCGCTGAAGCCGATGATCGGCGAGCCGCCGGCCGGCACACCGGCTGCAATCGCCGGCCTCGTCGCAGGGGACGAGATCGATCGGGTCAACGACACCGAGATCCGCTCGTTTCAGGATCTGCGGTTGACGCTGTTGCGCGCCGGAGTGGCGGGCAGCCGTGTCGAACTGGGACTGAGGAGCGGCCGCACCGTGGAGCTGGATGTTGCTGGCGTGCAGACCGACCAGCTCGACCAGGACCCGCTGCAGCCGCTGGGAATCAGCCGTTTTGATCCCGAGATTCCCGCCGTCATCGGCAAGGTGATCGAGGACGGGGCCGCGGCGCGTTCGAATCTGCAGGCAGGAGACCGCATCCGCTCGGTCGATGGCAAGCCGCTGGCCTCCTGGCAGGAGTGGGTCAGGCTGATTCGCTCCAGCCCGCAACAGACCCTCGAGGTGGAAGTCGAGCGTGACGGCAGCAGTCTGGCTCTGTCGCTGACGCCCGATTCGGTCGAGGAGTCCGGCAAGCCGGTGGGCAAGATCGGCGCAGCGCCTCAAGTGGACGAGACGATCCTCGCCGGCCTGATGACCGAGGTGCGCTATGGACCGGTGGACGGGTTGATCCAGGGGGTCAAGAAAACCTGGGACATGTCGGTCTTCACCCTGGAGATGCTGGGGCGCATGGTGCTCGGCCAGGTTTCCTGGAAAAACCTTTCCGGCCCGCTGACGATTGCCGACTACGCCGGGCAATCGGCCTCGCTCGGATGGATCAGTTTCGTCGGCTTCCTCGCACTGGTCAGCGTCAGCCTCGGGGTGCTGAATCTGCTGCCGGTTCCCGTGCTGGATGGGGGGCACCTCCTGTATTATATTTACGAGGTTTTGACGGGACGCGCCGTATCCGAAAAGGTCATGGAATATGGCATGCGCATCGGCATGGCGCTGCTGCTGCTGCTCATGTCATTAGCCCTCTACAACGACCTGCAACGCCTCTTCGCCGGCTGACCCATACATGACGTTAAACCGCCTGTCCCTTGCCTTGCTTGCAGCCTTCGCAAGCTGTCATGCCGTTGCCGAAGACTTCGTGGTGCGGGACATCCGTGTCGAGGGTATCCAGCGGACCGAGGCCGGCACCGTGTTCAGCTACCTGCCGGTGAAGGTCGGCGACACGCTGACCGAGGACAAGGCCGCCGCCGCCATCAAGGCGCTGTATGCCACCGGCTTCTTCAAGGACGTGCGCCTGGAGTCGCGCGACGATGTGTTGATCGTGGTGGTCGAGGAGCGCCCCTCGATTTCCAAGGTCACCATTACCGGCATCAAGGAGTTCTCCGAGGACGACCTCAAGACCGGCCTCAAACAGACCGGTCTGGCGGAAGGGCGGGTGCTCGACCGCGCGTTGCTGGACAAGGCCGAACAGGAGTTGCGGCGACAGTATTTCAACCGCGGCAAGTACGCGGTCGAAATCAAGTCGACGCTGACCCCGCTGGAACGCAACCGCGTGGATGTGCAGTTCGATGTGGTGGAAGGCGACAGTTCCAAGATTCGCCGGATCAACATCGTCGGCCACCAGTCCTTCAAGGAAAAAGAACTGCTCAGGCAGTTCAGCTCGACCACGCCGGGATGGTTCACCTGGTACACCAAGAACGACCAGTACTCCAAGACCAAGCTGGCCGGCGACATCGAGAACCTGCGCTCCTTCTACCTCAACCGCGGCTACCTCGAATTCAATGTCGAATCCACCCAGGTATCGATCTCGCCCGACAAGAAGGACATCTACATCACCGTCAACATCAGCGAAGGCAGACAGTACAGGGTTTCCGACGTCAAACTGGCCGGCCAGATCCTGCTGCCCGAGGAAGAACTGATGGCGCTGGTCAGCGTCAAACCGGGCGAGGTCTTCGTTCGCGACCGGCTGACCGAATCGACCAAGGCGATCGGCGATCTGCTCGGCAACGAGGGCTATGCCTTCGCCAACGTCAACGCCGTGCCTGAACTGGACAAGGAGAAGAGCGAGGTCGCCTTCACCCTGTTCATCGATCCTGGCCGGCGGGTTTACGTCAAACGCATCAACATTGCCGGCAATACCAAGACCCGCGACGAGGTGGTGCGCCGGGAAGTCAGGCAGATGGAAGGGGCGTGGTACGACGCGGCGAAGATCAACCGTTCGCGCGAACGCATCAATCGTCTGGGCTTTTTCAACGAGGTCAACATCGAGACGCCGAGCGTGTCGGGAACGACCGATCAGGTCGACGTCAACATCAGCGTCGACGAGAAGTCCACCGGCAGCATCATGGTTGGTGCGGGCTATTCTTCGACCGAGGGCGTGGTCCTGTCCGGCTCGATTTCGCAGGCCAACCTGTTCGGCACCGGCAACCGCCTCACCGCGCAAATCAACACCAGCAGCATCAACACCATCTACTCGCTGTCCTACACCAATCCCTATTTCACCATCAACGGCGTGAGCATCGGTTACGACATCTATCGTCGCGATGTCGATTCGACCGATCTCGACAATACCGGCTTCTTCCAGAACTCGACCCTGGGTGCGGGGGTGCGCTTCGGCCTGCCGATCAATGAACGCGACTTCATTTCGATGGGCCTGGCCTACGAACGCAATAGCGTGAGCGTCGATGAAACCAGCCCCAACGAGTGGCAGGATTTCGTCGAGGAATTTGGCGAGGACAACGACACGGTCCGGCTCGACGGTTCCTGGTCGCGTGATAGCCGCGACAATTTCCTGTTCACCACCCGCGGCGTCTACCAGCGCATCTCCCTCGAGCTGGGGGCGCCGCCTGGCAGCCTGCAGTATTACAAGCTGTCGCTGCAGCACCAGCAGTATTTCAGCTTTGGCCGTGACTTCACCCTGATGCTCAATGGTGAAATCGGCTATGGCGGAGGCTTGAACGACAAGCCATTGCCTTTCTTCAAGAACTTCTACGCTGGCGGCACCAGCACGGTACGCGGATTCAAGACCGCGACGCTCGGACCCAGAGATATCGAAGGCGATGCACTCGGCGGCGACCAGCGTTATATCGCCAATGCGGAACTCTACTTCCCGGTTCCGGGACTTACGGATAACAAGTCGCTGCGCTTCTCGGCTTTCATCGATGGCGGCGCCGCGTTCGGTCCCGGTGACTACCCCGACCCTGCCCGCTACGAGACGTTTGCCTTCGACGACCTGCGCTGGTCGGCGGGCGTCGCGCTGTTGTGGGTTTCCCCCCTGGGACCGCTGAAGTTCAGCCTCGCCACGCCACTGGTCAGCAAGACGGGTGACGAGGAGGAAATGTTCCAATTCAGCCTCGGCAATGTATTCTGAGGCCATGCTTAATAAGGAGTATGCGTCATGACGATCAAACACATCACCGGCACCCTGCTGATCACGCTGCTGATGGCGGCCGGACCTGCCCTCGCCGCCACCAAGATCGGCTTCGTCAACAGCGAGCGCCTGTTGCGCGAGGCGCCGCTGTCGGTTGCGGCACAGAAGAAGCTGGAACGCGAGTTCGCCAGCCGTGATCAGGAACTGCAGAAACTCGCCAAGCAGGCGCGCGACCTGCAGGCGCAACTCGACAAGGACGGGGTGACGATGTCCGACTCGGAGCGCAAGAACAAGGAACGCGACCTCGCCAATCTCAATCGTGATTTGCAGCGTCAGGCCCGCGAATTCCGCGAGGACCTGAACCTGCGCCGCAACGAGGAGCTCGGGCAGATCCAGGAGCGCGCCCGCAAGGTGGTTCAGGATATCGCCAAGGCTGAAAAATTCGATCTGATCATCGACCAGGCCGTCTATGTCGATCCCAAGAGCGACATCACCGATAAGGTGATGAAGGCGCTGGGCGCCCGTTAAGCATCAAGCATGGTTTACGCCCTGGCAGAACTGGCGGCCCGGTTCGGCGGCGAATTACTCGGCGACGGCACGGTCCTGATCCGCCAAGTGGCACCGCTCGCCAGGGCGGAGGCCGGCGAAATCGGCTTCGTCTCGCAGTCGAAATATCTGTCCCAGCTTGTCGACACCCGTGCCAGCGCGGTGATCCTGCCCCTCGATGCGCAGGATTCGACCCAGCTGCCGCGCATCCTGACCGCCAATCCCTATCTCTACTTTGCCCGGGTCTCGGCGCTGCTGAATCCGCCGGTGCTGCCGCCTGCGGGCATTCATCCTTCCGCTGTGGTCGATGCCGACGCTGTCGTGGCCGCCGACGCCAGCATTGGGCCGGGCGCGGTCATCGGCCGTGCTGCCAGAATCGGCGCGCGCTCGGTGGTGGGTGCCAACTGCGTCATCGGCGACGAGGCCAGCCTCGGCGAGGATTGCCTGCTGCATCCCAACGTCACCCTGAATGCCCGTTGCCAGGTCGGCGACCGTGCCATTCTTCATTCCGGCTGCGTCATCGGCTCGGACGGCTTCGGCTTCGCGCCCGATGGCGGGCGCTGGGAAAAGATTCCGCAGATCGGCCGGGTGCTGATCGGTGACGATGTCGAAGTCGGGGCCTGTACCACCATCGACCGCGGGGCGCTGGAGGACACGGTGATCGAGGAGGGCGTCAAGCTCGACAACCTGATCCAGGTCGCGCACAACGTCCACATCGGCGCCCACACCGCGATTGCCGCCTGCACCGGCATAGCCGGCAGCGCGAGGATCGGCCGTCATTGCCTGATCGGCGGCGCGGCGATGATCTTCGGCCATATCGAGATTGCCGACGGCACGCGCATTTCGACCAACACGCTGATTACCAAGTCGCTGCCCAAGGCGGGTACCTACACTTCGGCGCTGCCGTTCTCCGAGCATGAGGTCTGGCAGAAGAATGCGGTCCACATTCGCAATCTCGACAAGCTGGTCAGTCGCCTCAAGGAACTGGACAAACGAGTTACCGAACTGGAAGGGAAGAAATAAATATGACAACGATGAACATTCAGGATGTGATGCGGCATTTGCCCCACCGCTATCCTTTTTTGCTGGTCGATCGCGTGCTGGAGTGCGAGCCTGGTAAGCGGATCGTGGCGCTCAAGAACGTGACCATGAACGAGCCGCATTTTCCGGGACATTTCCCTCACCATCCGGTGATGCCGGGCGTGCTGATTCTGGAGGCGCTGGCCCAGGCGGCCGCTGTCCTCTCCTACGTGACCGAGAACAAGGTGCCTGATGACAGTTCCGTGGTCTACTTTGCCGGCATCGACGGCGCGCGCTTCAAAAAGCCTGTCATGCCGGGCGACCAGTTGATTCTCAAGGTTGAACTGCTGCGCAACATGCGCGGCATCTGGAAATATGCGACGCGTGCCGAGGTGGATGGCGAACTGGTGGCGGAAGCGGAAATGATGGCTGCGCTAAGGAGCATGTGACATGTCCCGTATCCATCCAACCGCAATCGTCGAGGATGGCGCGAAACTGTCCAAGAATGTCGAAGTCGGCCCGTATACCGTCATCGGCAGTCATGTCGAAATCGGCGAAGGCACCACGGTGGGGGCGCACGCCGTCATTACCGGCCATACCCGCATCGGCAAGCGCAACCGAATCTTCCAGTTCGTCTCGCTGGGAGAAATCCCGCAGGACAAGAAATACGCGGGCGAACCGACCCGTCTGGAAATCGGCGACGACAATACGATCCGCGAGTTCTGCACCTTCAATACCGGTACCACGCAGGATGAGGGAATAACCCGCGTCGGCAATCACAACTGGATCATGGCCTATGTGCACATCGCACATGACTGCATCGTGGGCGACCATACGGTGCTGGCGAACAATGCCACGTTGGCGGGCCACGTCGAAATCGGCGACCACGTCATTCTGGGCGGGATGACCGCAGTACATCAATTCTGCAAGATCGGCGCCCATGTCATCACTGGCGGCGGCACGATCGTCTACAAGGACATCCCGCCGTTCGTCATTGCCGCCGGCCAGCCCGCCGTGCCGCATGGTCTCAATAACGAGGGCCTGAAGCGCCGCGGCTTCTCGGCCGAGTCGTTGGCAATCCTCAAGCGTGCCTACAAGATTCTCTACCGCGAAGGCAATACGCTGGCCGAGGCGCAGAAGAAGCTGACTGCGGAAGCTGGCGAGCATGTCGAAATCCTGCAGTTGCTGGCTTTCCTCACTCGCGCCGATCGCGGCATCATCCGGTGATCGACCTCGGCGTGGTCGCCGGAGAAGCTTCCGGCGACCTTCTCGGTGCGCATTTCATCTCCGCGCTGAGGCAGAATCACCCCGCTTTGCGCAGTGCCGGTATCGCCGGGCCGCGGCTGGTCGAGGCAGGCGTCGAAGCGATTTATCCAAGTCAAAAACTGGCAGTCAACGGTTATGTCGAGGTGTTGCGGCACCTGCCGGAACTGCTGTGGATTCGTTCGCGCATTACCCGCTATTTTCTGCGTGAGCGGCCGCGCGTCTTTGTCGGCGTGGATGCACCGGATTTCAATTTTTCTCTCGAAGCGAGGCTCAAGCAGGCCGGCATTCCGACCGTGCACTTCGTCAGCCCATCTATCTGGATGTGGCGCCCGGAGCGCATCCAGCGCATCAGGCAGGCAGTAACGCACATGCTGGTGGTGTTTCCCTTCGAGGAGAAGATCTACCAGGATGCCGGCATTCCGGTCAGCTATGTCGGCCATCCATTGGCTGATGTCATCCCGCTGGAGCCCGACACGGCTGCCGCCCGTGCAGCACTGGGACTGACTTCCGATCCGGTGATCGCATTGCTGCCGGGCAGCCGTCTCGCCGAAGTGAAACGCCATGCGCGATTGATGCTGGAGGCGGCGGTGCTGATACGCCGGCAGCATCCGAAGGCGCAGTTCGTTCTGCCTGCGGCTAGCGAGGCAGCGGCCAGCCTGGTGCGGCAGGCGATGCAGGATTTGCAGCTGCCCTTGCTGCTTCTCGACGGCCAGTCGCATGCAGCACTGGCTGCCTGCGATCTCACGCTGATCGCATCCGGCACGGCGACGCTCGAGGCCGCGCTGTTCAAAAAACCGATGGTGATCACCTATCGTGTGCCGGCGTTCACGGCCTATCTGGTGCGCAAGAAGATGCTGCTGCCCTGGGCTGGACTGCCGAACATCCTGGCGCGCGATTTCGTGGTTCCGGAGCGGGTGCAGGAAGAGGCCACGGCGAAGAATCTCGCTGCTGACGCACTGGCATGGCTCGATGACGAAGCGCGGCGCAAGGCCACGGCCGAAAAATTCCGCGCCATGCATCTGAGCCTGCGGCAGAACGCCAGCCTGCGCATCGCCGAGGCGCTGGCGCCCTATCTCGAGGCAGGCCGATGACGTCGCGCCAGGCGATCGAACTGCATCTTGGTCCGCTCGGTTTGTGCGGCGTCGACGAGGCCGGTCGTGGGCCGCTGGCAGGGCCGGTGGTGGCGGCAGCGGTGATGCTCGATCCCGGGCGGCCGATCGCCGGACTGCGCGACTCGAAGAAACTCTCCGCTGCCGCACGCGAGCGCCTGGCTGGGGAGATCCGCCTGCATGCCGCGGCCTGGTGCGTCGCCGAAGCCAGCGTCGCCGAGATCGATAAACTGAATATCCTGCAGGCCACGCTGCTGGCGATGCAGCGTGCCGTCGCCGGCCTGGCGATTGCCCCGGATGAAGTGTGGGTCGACGGCAATCGCTGCCCGAACTGGGGATGGCGTTCGCAGGCGGTGGTGAAAGGCGACGACAAGGTGGCGTCGATCGCTGCCGCCTCGATCCTAGCCAAGACCGCACGCGACCAGTTCATGTGCCGCCTGCACCAGGACTATCCGGCCTACGGCTTCGCCCGGCACATGGGTTACGGTACCGCCGCGCATCTGGCAGCCCTGCAGGCCCATGGCGCGTGCCCGCAACATCGGCGCAGCTTCGCGCCAGTTAAACTCATCCTCGATCAAGCCAAGCTGTTTTGAAAGGACTGTTCATGAATCTCTCGCTCCTGCTGCATGTTCTGGGTGTCGTCGTCTGGGTCGGCGGCATGTTCTTCGCCTACATGGCACTGCGCCCGGTGGCGGCCAGCGTGCTCGAACCGCCGCAGCGGCTGACCCTGTGGGCCGGGGTGTTCGGCAAGTTCTTTCCGTGGGTGTGGGCGTCGGTGGTGCTGATCCTGCTCACCGGCTTGCACATGCTGATGGTGTTCGGGGGGGCTTCCGCGCCCTTGTACGCGCTGGCCATGCTAGTGATCGGCATCGCGATGATGGCGATTTTCGGCCACGTCTTCTTCTCCCCCTACAAGAAGCTCAAGGCCGCTGTCGCGGCAGCGGACTGGAAGGCAGGGGGCGCGGCGCTCGGCCAGATCCGCATGCTGATCGGCATCAATCTCAGTCTTGGCCTGCTGACCATCGCGGTGGTGTTTATCGGCCGCGGATTCGCCTGAGGTCCATTCCACTCCGCGCTGCGGCATGGAGTGACAGGCAGTCCCCGTCCCCGGGTCAGGGCTCTTCCTGCGCTGGCGCGGCGAGCAGGCGCCGGGTGGCGGCGCGGATGGCGTCGATGCGCGCCTCGGCCTGCAGTTCGGCGTGGAAGCGGCCGTCGCGGTAGAGGTAGATCGTCGGCAGGTGAAAGATGTCGTAGTAGCGTGCGATGCCGGTCGCCTGTGCCACATCGACCTCGAACAATTGCGCCCCGGTTTCTCCCAGTGCCCTCGGCAGCAGGGCTTTCCAGGCGCGGCAGGCGCCGCAATGCGGCGTGCTGAACAGCACCACCGCCAGCCCCGCGATCCGGCTCAATCGGGCATGAAACTCGCCTTCTCCGAGAGGCGTGAATGCGGGCGATTCAGCCATGAAACCCGGCTGCCTTACTCGATTCCCAGTCGTTCCAGGCGATAGCGCAGCGAACGGAAGGTGACGCCGAGCAGTCGGGCTGCTGCCGTCTTGTTGTAGCGGGACTGTTCCAGGGCTTCCACGATGGCGGCGCGCTCGGTCTGGTCGAGGTAGTCCTGCAGCGGATACTTGCTGCCGGCCGATTCGCCGGCGCTTGTTATTTCGGCAGGTGCGAGGCTGAGGTCGGCGGCACTGATCGCGCTCGAGTCACACAGGGCCAGCGCCCGTTCGAGGATGTTTTCCAGTTCGCGCACGTTGCCGGGAAAGGCGTAGGCACGCAGCGCGCGTTCGGCATCCGCGGTGAGCTTTACATCCTGCCCGCCGAGTTTGTCGAGCAGCACCTGGGCGATCAGCGGAATGTCCTCGGCATGCTCGCGCAGGCTGGGCAGGGCGAGGTCGATGACGTTGAGACGGTAATACAGGTCCTGGCGAAAACGCCCGCATTCCACGAGTTCCGCCAGATTCTGGTGGGTGGCGCTGACGATGCGGACATCGACGGCGTCCTCGGCGGTGGCGCCGACCTTGCGTACTTTCTTCTCCTGCAGAACGCGCAGCAGCTTGACCTGCATCGACAGCGGCAGGTCGGCGACCTCGTCGAGAAACAGCGTGCCGCCGTCGGCTGCCTGGAAAAACCCGTCGCGATCGGCCTCGGCGCCGGTGAAGGCACCCTTGCGATAGCCGAAGAACTCGCTTTCCATCAGCGTTTCAGGAATGGCGCCGCAGTTGACGGCGACAAAGGCTTTGTCAGCGCGGTTGCCGAGCCGGTGGATCAGCCGGGCGGCGAGCTCCTTGCCGCAGCCGGACTCGCCGGAAACGTGGACCGGCGCCTGGGTGCGGGCGAGCTTGGCGATGCGGCTGCGCACTTCCTGGATCTGCGGCGACTCGCCCACCAGCGCGCGCACCTCGCCCGGTTCCGCGGAGGTCTCGGGAATCTTCAGCGCCGATTTGACCAGCGCGCGCAACTGGTCGAGCGCCACCGGCTTCGACAGGTAATCGAAGGCACCGGCCTTGAGCGCGGCCACCGCATTGCCGGCGCTGCCGTAGGCGGTGATCACCGCCACCGGCACCGGCGATCTCAGCGCATTCGCACACTGGATGACTTCGATCCCCTCGCCGTCGGTGAGGCGCATGTCGGTCAGGCACAGGTCGAAATGCGCAGCCCCCAGCATTTTTTCGGCTTCGGCGACACTGGTCGCGCGCTCGCTGTCGAGCCCCATCTTGACCAGGGTCAGTTGCATCAGATCGAGCAGGTCGGGCTCGTCGTCAACCAGCAGGACTCGGGGGTGGGGCGCGGGCATGATCGGTTGGTTGAAACGGGGGTCAGGCGGACGGCCGCAGGCTCATCCTGAACGCCGCCCCGCCTTGTGTCGGCAGGTAGGCAAGCTGGGCGGCGTTGGCTTCGGCCAGTTCGCGTGCCAGGAACAGGCCGAGGCCGGTGCCCTGGGCGTCGGTGGTGAAAAAGGGTTCGAACAGCTTGTCGCGATGTTCCAGGCTGACCCCCGGGCCATCGTCGCGGATCGTCAGATGCAGTTGCGACCCCTGCTGCTCCAGGCTCAGGTGCAGGCTGCCGGCCTGCTTGCGGCTGTAACGCCAGGCGTTGCGCAGCAGGTTCCAGACGATCTGGCGCAGGTGATCGGGGTCGAAACTGAATCGGGCTGAATCGGGCATAGTCACTATGACGGCTTCCGCAGGAATTTCTTCAGTCTGGCGGATTTCCTCGATCAGGGCCTGCAGGCTTGCGCTGTCGAAGCTCGCCGGCTTGATGCGGTCGCGGCGGTTGAGCGTCAGCACTTCCTCGACCAGACGGTTGAGCCGCTGGGCGTTGTTCTCGATGATTTCGGGCAGACGCGACTGCCGCTGTCGGTCGTCCTCGCGCAGCAGCTGCGCGGCGTGACTGATGGCGGAAAGCGGGTTGCGGATCTCGTGCGCGATGTTGGCGGTCAGCCTGCCGAGTGCCGCCAGCTTGAGGCGCTGGGCCGCTTCCTCGGCCTGGCTGATGTCCTCGAGGATCAGCACCTGGCTGTCGTCCTGGGTGGCGAGCGGGATGCACCTGACACGAATGCGTCCGGCAAGGGTGGTCAGCGGGATGGCGACTCTTTCCGACTGCCCGCGGCAGCGCGACAGGGCCTCTGCGAGTTCGGGCGCGCAATCCTGCAGTCGGGTGTGCCCCGGGACCCAGTCGAATCCGCCGCCCAGCAGCTTGAGCGCGCGTTGGCTGGCATGCCGCAGCGTGCCGTCTCCCTGCACTGCGAGCAGCCCGTCGGGCGAATTCTCGATCGCCAGCGCATTGATGCGGTTGAGCATGGCCAGTTCGTCGGCCTGCTTCGCGGCCAGGGTTTCCGATCGCAAGGCCCGCTGCGTCAGCCCGTGCGCCAGCAGGCCGGTGGCGAAATAGCCCATGCACAGCAGGCCGATCTGGAAAAAGCTGTCGGCGCCCTGCTTGCCGGTCAGCAGCATCAGGCTGTGCTGCAGCAATACCGCGATCGACGCCAGCGCGGCATAAAGCAAAGTCAGCCGACCGCTTCCTACCAGGCCACCGGAGGCGATGGAAATCACCAGCAGCAAACCCAGCCCGCCGGCAAGTCGGGTGCTGGTCGACATCAGCAGGACGACGAAGATGATGTCGGCGATGATGTGGGTGCTGAGCTGGATCTGGAATTTCGGCCAGCGGGCGCGTATGCCAAGCACGAAAAGTGCAGCGATGATCAGGTAGGAAAATGCATAACTGGTGTAGCGATCGCCGGTCCCTTCGCTGAAAAGCTCGGAATCGCCGAACAGCAGGCCGGTGAATGCCAGGGCCACCGCCAGCGTCAGGCGGTAGAGGTTGAAGTAATCGAGACTGCGCCAGTGCGACGCGTAATAGCCGGGAGTTGTCGGCCGTCCGTTGGATGCGGGTATCGCTTCCGCGGTCACTGCGGGCCCAGTTTCTGGTGCTCGACGCTGCAGTAGAACTCGCCCTTGCTGAAGATCGCTTCGCTGCGCGGCAGGTTGACCCCGCAGTGGGCGCACTTGACCATGTCCTCGGGCGCCTTGACCTCGGGATGACGCGGCGGTCCCTCTACCGAACGGCTGTATTTCTTGAGGATGCCGTAGGCGATCAGGCCGATGGCGAGGAGGAGGAGAATCTTCAGCACGCAGTGCTCCGTAGCGAGGGGGTATCAGGGGTCGGACTGGGTGGGCACGACCTGGCGGCTGCCCTGCCGACGACAGGCGGGAATGTTACCTCATCGGCCGGCGAAACGGCCGCCCGCCGCCCGCTGAGCGGGGCCGCGGCAGGGACGAGGCGGAGCGCGAGAATCAGGGTCATTCGGCGCGCAGTGCCTCGACCGGGTCGAGGCGGGCGGCACGCATCGCCGGAACGACACCGGCTGCCAGCCCGATCAGCACCGACACCAGCAGCGCCCCGATGACGTAGTCCCATGGGGTGTTGACCGGCAGCCCGCTGACGGCTGTCTTCAGCAGCCAGGCGATGCCGAGGCCGATCGCCAGCCCGCCGAGGCCGCCGAGGGTCGACAGCATCGTCGATTCCATCAGGAACAGGGTGCGGATGCGCGCCCGTGTCGCGCCGAGCGCGGTCAGCAGGCCGATCTCGGCGACGCGTTCAGCCACCGCGATGTGCATCAGCGTGACCATGCCGACCGCGCCGACCAGCAGCGAGATGCCACCGAGCGCCGCCACCGCGAAAGTCAGCACGTCGAGCACCGTGCCCAGGGTGTCGAGCATCTGCTGCTGCGGCGTCAGGGTGAAATCTTCGCGCCCGTGGCGCGCCACCAGGATGCGGCGGACGTCCTCGACCACGGCTTCGAGCGGCGCACCAGGGCGATAGGCGACGTGGATCTCCATCACCCCCTCGCGATTGAAGACCTCCAGCGCGCGCGCGGTAGGGATGTAGACGGTGTCGTCGAGGTCGAATCCGAGCACCTGGCCCTTGGGCGCCATGACGCCGACGACGCGGAAGCGGTGGCTGCCGACCTGGAGGATGGCGCCGAGCGGATTGGCGCTGCCGAACAGCTCGCTGCGCACCTTCGAGCCCAGCACCGCATAGGCGCGAGGATTGCGCGGATCGTCAGGCGGAAGGAACTGGCCGATCGCCACGCGCATGTTGAAGGCGCGGGAAAAATCCGGTCCCTCGCCGTACACCGTCACCCGCCGGCTGCGCCCCTGGGCTCGGATTTCCGCGTTGCCCATCACTCCGGCGTTGGTGTAGAGCGCGTAGGGCGAAGCCTTCAGCGCCAGCGCGTCCTCGACCGTCAGCAGTCGGGCACTGCCGATGGCGCCGACCGACGCGCCGTGTGTGCTGGTCTTGCCCGGGCTGACGTTGAGGATGTTGGTGCCGAACTGGGTGAACTCGGCCAGCACGAAGCGATGGATGCCCTCGCCGATCGAGGTCAGCAGGATCACCGCGGCAATGCCGACCGCGATGCCGCTGGCGGACAGGAAGGTGCGCAGCCGGTGGGCACTGACGGCATGCAGGGCGAAGCGCAGGGTGTCGGCGAGGTTCATGGTTGAAACTCTCCTAACCGCGAAGGACCGCGAAAAAATGACTTATCCGCGAAGGACGCGAAGAAGAGCAAAACGGGTTGGATCCGCGCGTCGCCGGAATGCGTCGCCGGGCACCCAAGCTGATCGAGGATGAAGGTTCTTTGGTTCTTCCTTCGCGTTCCTTCGTGTCTTTCGCGGTCAAGAATATTGTCATCTTCATTTCCCGCTCAACGCCAGCACCGGGTCGAGGCGCGCGGCGCGGGCGGCTGGTAGCAGGCTGGCGACGATACCGGTGATCAGCGCGGTGGCCACGCCTGCGACGCTGGCCCAGGCCGGCGGCCAGGCGGGGAGCACGGGGTAGGCCAGTCTCAGCATCAGGCTGCCGGCGTGGCCGAGGGCGAAGCCGATCGCGCCGCCCGCCAGCGACAGCCACAGCGCCTCGGCGAAAAACAGTTTGCGGATGTCGGCGGATGGCGCACCGATGGCCTTCAGCAGGCCGATTTCCGATGTGCGCTGGGCCACCGCCACCAGCATCACGTTCATCACCAGGATGCCGGCCACCGCGAGGCTGATCGCGGCGATGCCGGCCACCGCCAGGGTCAGTGCGCGCAGGATGCGATCGAAGGTCGCGAGCACCGCATCCTGGGTGATGACGGTGACGTCGTCCTCGCCGTCGTGGCGCAGCTTCAGGGCATGGCTGATGGCGATCTTGGCGGGTTCGATGTCGTTGCGGCTGCGCGCTTCGATCAGGATGCGGAACAGGCTGGAGGTGTTGAACAGTTCCTGGGCGTAATCGATCGGGATGATGACGATTTCATCGGAGTTGAATCCCATCGACTCGCCCTGCGGCGCGAGTACGCCCGATACCAGGAAGCGGCTGTCGCCGAGCCGCACGCGCTGGCCGATCACCTTGCCGTCGGGGAAGAATTCGCGTGCCAGCTGGCTACCCAGCACGATCTGCGCGCTGCGTTCCGAACCGTGGGCGAGGAAGCTGCCCTGCGCCAGCTTCATGTGGCGGATAGGCAGCAGCTCGGCATTGCTGCCGAGCACCGTCACCTCGCGCAGGCGCCCGCCGGATGACAGTTCGGCGACCCCGACATTGAGCGGTGCATAGCGCCTGACCTGTGGCAGATGGCCGACGAAGCGCGCGTCCTCCAGGGTCAGGTCGCGCGGGGTCTGGCCGAGCGCGGCACCGGGGAAGCCGCCCGAGGTCTCGGCGCGTCCCGGCAGGACGATGACCAGATTGGTGCCGAGCGAGGAAAACTGTCCCACCACATAGCGCCGCGCACCGTCGCCCAGCGCGGTCAATACCACCACCGCCGCCACCCCCAGCGCCATCGCCAGCACGATCAGCAGGGAGCGGGTGCGATAGCTCGTCACCGTGCTGAACGAAAGCTTCAGGGTGTCGAGATAAGTCATCTCTCGTCGGCGACGATTTCACCGTCGCGCATGGCGATATGACGCTGCGCGCGCGCGCCGAGTTCGCGGTCGTGGGTGACGACGATCAGCGTGGTTCCGGCCTGGTTAAGGGTTTCCAGCAAGGCCATGACCTCGGCGCCGATGCGATGGTCGAGGTTGCCGGTCGGTTCATCGGCCAGCAGGGCGGTCGGGCGAAGAATGGTCGCGCGTGCGATCGCCACCCGCTGGCGCTGTCCGCCGGATAGCTCGGCCGGTCGGTGGCGGGCGCGGTCGCGCAGGTCGAAGGCGTCGAGGGCGGCCTCGACGCGCGACTTGCGCTGGTCCACGGCGATGCCCTCGAGGATCAAGGGCAGCTCGATGTTCTCCGCCGCAGTCAGGCGCGGCACCAGATGGAAGGACTGGAAGACGAAGCCGATCTTCTCCCGTCGCACCCGTGCGCGCTCGGTCTCGGACAGCTCGGTGACATTGGTGCCGTCGAGTTCGTAGCGTCCGCTGTCGGGGCGGTCGAGCAGACCGACGACGTTCAGCAATGTGGATTTGCCGGAACCGGACGGACCCATGATCGAGACGTATTCGCCCGAGGCGATGTCGAGCGTGACGGCATTGAGCGCGCGCACCTCCTGGTCGCCCATGCGGAAGACGCGGGTGATTTCGGACAGGCGGATCACGGGGCAGCCTTGGCCCTGACCCTGACGCCGGCCTTGACCGCTTCCTGATCGAAAGACAGCAGCACCCGGTCACCGGCGACCAGCCCGCCGAGGACCTCGGTATAGGCCCAGTTGGCGAGGCCGGTCGTCAGTTGGCGCGTTTCCAGGCGGTCGTCCTTGCCCAGCGCCAGCACCGTGCCGTCCTGCTGGATCGCCTGGGTCGGGACGCGCAGCACCTCGTCGCGGCGTTCGATGATGACTTCGACGTCGGCACTGTAGCCGACCAGCAGGGCCACGTCGGGCGGGGTATCGAAATCGGCTTCGACGTCGACGGTGCGCGCCTGCTTCTCGACTTCGGTGACATAGGGCGCGATGCGCCGCACCTTGCCGGTGAAAGCCCGGCCGGGCAGGGCGTCGAGGGTGATGCGGGCGGGCTGGCCGGCCTTCAGCCGCGGCGCGTCGACCTCGTCCATCGGCGCACTGACGTAAAGACAGGTGTCGTCGATCAGGTCGACCGCCGGCGGGGTGGGGATGCCGGGCGGCGAGGGCGTGGTGAACTCGCCGACCTCGCCGGTGACCCGTGCGACGATGCCGGCGAACGGCGCGCTGAGGGTGGTGCGCTCGAGCCCGGCCAGGGCGACGCGGATCTGCGCCTGCGCGCGCTTGACGTCGGCAGCAAGCGCGTCGCAGTTGGCCTGGCGGGCGCGCGCCTCGGCGCGCGCGTCTTCGACGCGCTGCGGGCTGACGAAGCCGCGTGCAGCGAGCTGCTCGGTGCGGGCCGCATCGTTGCGCGCGTTTTCGGCCATGATGCAGGCTTCACGGCGGCGCTCTTCGCTGGTCGTCCACTGGCGGGTGGCGAGCTCACGCTGCGCGGCCAGGTCGCGGCTCCACAACTCGAGCAGCGGCTGTCCGGCCTTGACCCGGTCGCCTTCCTTCACCCACAGGTTGACGATCTGTCCGCCCAGCACCGGCGCAAGCTTGGCGCGGCGGCAGGCCTTGATGGTGCCGGCGCGGGTGTTGACCACGGTGGATTCGACCGGGCCGCGTTCGATGCTGGCGAGTTCCACCTCGGGCAACTCAGGCCGGGTGAAGTGCCAGCCCGCAAAGGCGAGGGCGGCAACGGCGATCACGACGAACACGAGGCGCAGCAGGGATTTGGTTTTGAGCATCATCGGCAGGGGTGGCGGCAGGCGGGTCAATGTAACATTCGAACCCGCCGAAAACCATCGTTCCCGACGCCAGCGAACGCCGTCGGCCGCCGCGATCAGGCAGACTGGCTGTCGTCGCTGATACTCGCGGTGCGGAAGCCGGCGAACGGGTCGCGGCGGTGCGGCAGGTAGAAATTGCGAAAGCCCGGGCGCCGCAACTGGGGGGAGGTGAAGGGTCCCGCGCCACGCAATTCCTGGTGACTGTGGAACCAGGGTTGGGAGTAGTCGCGGTAGGGATCGGGGGCGAAGCCCGGGTAGGGTGTGAAGGAATCACGCAGCCATTCCCAGCCTGCACCCCAGCGGAAATCCGCTGCCGCGCTCGCGGCCAGCCATTGCGCCGCGCTCGGCAGCCGGCGCCCCAGCCAGGCGGCACACGCTTCCGCTTCGTAAAGGTTGAGGTGCAGCATCGGCGTATTCGCATCGACCGGCGTCCAGCGCTCGAAGCGGCGCACCTGCCAGGCCCCGTGGTGCCAGCGCCAGTACAGCGGGTGGTCGGCATTGTTCGCTTTACGCCAGTCCCATCCCTCGTCGGTCCAGCCTGCACGGCGCCGGTAGCCGCCGCTGTCGACGAATTCGGCGAAGACGCCTTCGGACAGCATGCCGTTGTCGATGTCGAATGCCGGCAGCGTAACCGGATGGCGCCACTTTTCGTTGTCGAAGATGAATCCCTCGTCGGACCCGCTGCCGAGCAGGATCCTGCCCGCGGCAAATCGAAGCCGCGTAGTGCTCACGGGCTCCGCGCCGGTCCGGGCTGCACGCTCCGGCGGGGCATAGCCGAGGTTCTGGAAGGCCATCCACCAGGCCTCGATGTGCATCAGCTCGTGATACAGGCAAAGTTCGGCGAAATACCCCAGCTCCTCGCTGCCGTCGTCACGCAGACGCGCGGCTACGGCCTCGGTGACTCGTGCGGCATAGTCGTCCACTTCTTGTGGCTGCAGCAGGGGCAGGTCCCAGCGGGTTTCGTGGGCGACGCAGGAGGAATCGTAAAAGGCATCGGCGTCG
>Ga0209703_1000117_pt1 | contig 19057 bp, 21 predicted proteins | sample PPLLak12cMay2015_2_FD_187256 | JGI IMG/M metagenome (GOLD analysis project Ga0209703, IMG submission 187256) | Freshwater sediment microbial communities from Prairie Pothole Lake near Jamestown, North Dakota, USA - PPLs Lake P8 Core (1) Depth... | ecosystem: Environmental > Aquatic > Freshwater...
ACGAATCGAAAGGCGACCCGGATCACGGCATCGCTCCCGGCACCCGCTGGGAAGATGTGCCGGAAGGCTGGGAATGCCCGGACTGCGGCGTCTCCAAGGCCGACTTCGAGATGGTCGAAGTAGCCGCAGCCTGATCGTCATCAACCCGGGAGGCCGCGCAGGGTGCGCGTCCTCCCACACAAGGAGCATCCATGAAACCCATCATCATCGTCGGCTCAGGCCTCGCGGGCTACACTCTGCTGAAGGAGATCCGCAAGCGCGACACGGCCACCCCGGTCACGCTGGTCACGGCGGATGACGGCACCTTCTATTCCAAGCCCAACCTGTCCAACGCGCTGACGGCGGGCAGGACGGCGGCTGCGCTGGCGGGTGCCAGCGCCGAGCGGATGGCCGCCGAGCAGAATGCGACCATCATGACGCAGACCCGGGTCACGGCGATCGATACCGCGGCTCACCGCATCCACACGGATCGCGGCGAACTGGAATATGCCCGTCTGATCCTCGCACTCGGCGCCGATCCCATCCTGCATGGCCTTGAGGGCGATGCCGCCGACGCCGTGCTGGCGGTCAACGACCTGGCGGATTACGCGGTGTTTCGTAACGCAATCGAAGGCAGGAAGCGCGTCACCGTACTCGGTGGCGGACTGATCGGCTGCGAATTCGCCAACGACCTGGCGCACGCCGGCTTCGCGGTGGACGTGGTGCACCTGGGTGACTGGCCGCTTGAACGCCTGCTGCCTCATGAAGCCGGCCAACGGCTGGCCGAAAGCGTCGCCGCGCTGGGGGTGAACTGGCATTTCGGCCGCACCGGCAAGCGCGTCGAGCGGGCGCAGGACGGTTGCCGTGTGACGCTGGACAGCGGCGAGACGATCGCCGCGGATGTGGTGCTGTCGGCGATCGGCCTGCGGCCGCGCACCCAACTGGCGCAGGTGGCAGGCATTCCGGTGGGGCGCGGCATCCAGACGGATCGTTACTTGGAAACCGGGATTCCCGACGTGTACGCGATGGGCGACTGCGCCGAGGTCGAGGGGCTCAACCTGCCCTACGTCCAGCCGCTGATGGTGCAGGCGCGCGCGCTCGCGGCCACGCTCACCGGGACACCGACGCAGGTGGTCTATCCGGCGATGCCGGTGATGGTGAAAACCCCGGCGCATCCGGTCGCGGTGCTGCCGCCCAAGATCGGCGCGGCAGGGGGCTGGAAGGTGGAATGCAGCGATACCGGCATCTGCGCGCTGCATACCGACGCAGCCGGGCGCCTGCAGGGCTTCGCCCTCACCGGCAGCGAAACCGGCCGGCGCAATGCCCTGGTCAAGGAACTGGCAGCCTGATTGCAGCCTGCTTCCTGCGCTGGAAGACTATGAGGTTCCACTGGTCTTCCAGCTATTCGGAAATCCCGGCAATGGCAAAGCCGCAAGCGATTCTCAGCCGCAGCAATGCCGGCTGAGGCAGGCTCATTCTCCCGGTCGTGGATCGGTGAATCCCAGCTCGCCGTCCGGGCTGTGCTGATAGTCGCCCTGTCCGGGGCGCGGGTCGGTGAATCCCAGGTTGTCCGCGCCGACCTTCATCGAGGTGCCGACATAGGGTGAATTCGAGGCCGCCACTTGCTCGGCCTTGTCGCCTGCGTCGATACGCCAGCCGTGGATGTCCAGGTCGACCTGGGCCGCTTCGGTGTTGTCGATGCGCCAGCCGTGGATATCCAGGACATCTTCACCGACAGTGCCGGAAAAAGCCGGGACAACCATCGTCATGGCCACGGCACTGAATAGGCCGGTCAAAACGGCGCTTGCTTTGATGGTTTTCATGATGTCTTTCCTTTCCAGAAGTGAACATTGGATGCAGACATGAGGTCTGTAGGCAGTTGTGTAATGTCTTTGTGTGGCTGCGCGCGCCATCGAAGGCCGCGTTTCAGCCGACATCCACCAGGGTCAGCCAGTCTGGTGCATTAAAGATAGGCAGTGGCCGTAGGGGATACATCGACCATATGGTCTAGGCCATCGGCCTAAGGCACTTTTAAGGAAATGGTCTGCGGAAGTGAAAGCGGATGCGGATATTCTATAAACCGGACAATCAGGTGGTTGAACCGGTGGCAGTCACGGTTCCCCTACGACAATGTGTTGATTGCAAGGAATCCCGATGCGCGCTTGGCAGGTAATGCTCTGTGGATGCCTCATCCTGATGCTGGGGGGGGCGCAGGCTGAAGCTGGACCCGACTGGTCAAGGTGGGTCCTGAAAATCGAAGTCGTTCGTCTCGACGGGACCAGGGAACTGGGTTCCGGGGTGACGATCGGGCCGCAGCGGGCCGTGACCAACTGCCATGTGATCCGCGAGGCCAGCACCATCCGGGTGTCGCGCGGCGACGAGTCGTGGTTCGCCAGGATGGACGTCGGGGACGAATACCGCGATCTGTGCTTTCTCAAGATTCCCGGTTTCACCGGCGAGGTGCCGGCCATCGGCGAACCGGAAGATGCCCGGGTCGGCATACCGGTGGTCGCGGTCGGCTACTCGGGCGGCAATTTCACCGTCAGCAAGGGCCAATTGAAAGGCTTGTTCAGTTGCGCCTGCGACGGCGGACGCGTCATCCAGACCTCGGCGAGCTTCGACCCGGGCGCCAGCGGCGGGGGCATGTTCGACAGTCGGGGACGCCTGCTGGGGATACTCACCTTCAAATCCGGCTCAGGCGGTAACTACCATTTCGCGGTGCCGGTCGGCTGGATGAAGCAGCTGAGCAGGATCCCGAGCATTTCCGGCAAGACCAGCTTCTGGGAAAGCGCAACCCGCGACAGCGGATACTTCCTGGTCGCATGCGACCTCGGTGCCAAGAGGAGCTGGGATGCGCTACTGAATCTGTCCCGCGACTGGACCCGCCAGGAACCCGACAACCCGCAGGCCTGGATGGCATGGGGCCGGGCCCATCTGAATCTAGGGCATCTCGAAGATGCGGCGACGGGGTTCCAGAAAGTGCTGCTGCTGGACTCCACCCATGCCGAAGCCTGGTGGGAATTGCAAAAACTGGAAATCGATCTCGACCGTCCGCTGATCAGCCCTGGCGGCTGATCGCGAAAATCCGGCCGCTTGCTTGCAAGGGGAGGATCACCCGGACAGTGACTGGGTCCCTGTCCGGAATGCGAGGCGGGTGAAAAGCGTCGTCCTAGCAGGTCTTGCACGCCTCGACCGGCAGGCCGCGCGCAAGCCATCCCGGGCCGGCCGCGCTGCCGACCATGCCTTCCTTGATATTGATTACCTGGGTGAAGCCTGCATCCTGCAGCACCTTCTGCATATGCGTGGTGCGGTTGCCGGTGCGGCAGATCAGACCGATCGGTGCATCCATGTTGCCGTCGACCTCGGCCAGCACCTGGCGCACGAAGCCCTGCGGCCCTTGCGGGTGCAGCATGTTGACGCGGATCGCGCCCTGCGCCACGCCGGTCTGGCGCCATTCGTCCGGGCGGCGGATGTCGATCAGGGTCAGCTTGCCGGACTGCGCCTGGGTATAGGCCTCGGGCGCGGACAGGGTGGGCGGACTCTCGCGCGAGCAGGCGTTGACCGACAACAGCAACAAGGCGGCCGCGGCCGCGACGGAAAGGCGTTGCACAAGCATGGATACTCCCTGAATGAAAACAAGACTGCCGATAGTTTATCGATAGCGGCAAAAGTTCCCTTGGCCGTCGCTTGGTCAACGGCAGGCACATGCGCGAGAATGCGCCATGGACATCTTCCGCATCTACCACCTGCAATGTGCGCGCCGTCTTTCGGCATTGCCCGACACCCATCCCTGCTCGCGCCTGCACGGCCATTCCTTTCGCGTCGAGGTGCACATATCGGGGCCACTCGACCCCGTCCTCGGCTGGGTGGTGGATTTCGCCGAAATCGATGCCGCCTGGCAGACGGTGCATGCCGCGCTCGATCATCGCTATCTCAACGACATCCCGGAACTGGCCAACCCCACCAGTGAGCGACTCGCCGTGTGGTTGTGGAATGCTCTCAAAACCATGCTTCCAGGTATCGCCAAGATCGTCGTCATGGAATCGCACGACTCGGGCTGCATCTACCGCGGCGAAGCCCTGACCTGAGCGCGACTGCCCTTGCCGTATCCGCGTAGGTGGCGGAAAAGGAAAACAAATAAGGGCGAGGCATGCTGAAGCGAAGTCTGTTGTTGCTAGCCGTCGTTGCGTTTTCGCTAAGCGGCTGCTGCAGCATTTCCTGCAATTACCGTTTGCCCAACAGCTATCTCAAGGTGATGACCGCCACGCCCGCCGAATGCAGTTTCGAGGACAAGGCCGGGGTGCGCAAATTCAGGGCGCCGGGCGAGGTGCTGGGGATGCCGAAGAACGCGCCCGGCAAGCTGGTCTGCAACGCGGCGGGATACCAGCCTTTCGTCAGGACAGTCGAGGCGTAGGACTGGAATCCGCTTACGCCGCTTTCCGGCGATCCGGATGCGTTGCGTTATTTCATCGAAATCGATATGGCCATGGAGCCGAAGCGTTGAATTTGCTTCTTGTCCCGTCGCCGGCTGCTTAAAATGGGCAACAGATTTGCAGGACTTCGACCAACCACCCAGGAAAGAAAATATGAAAACCAGACTCGCCGCCATCACCCTGTTCTCCGCCGCAGCCGTGTCGGGCGCCGCCCTTGCCGAAGCTTGGGTGTTTGGCCCCGCCTTCAAGGACGGCTGGAAACCCGAATTCACTCTCGCTGCAGTCGGTGGCGTGATGGATGCGGACCATGCGGGCAGCGATCTTTACGCCGGAGTGGAATTTTCGCTCAACTGCCCCTGGTTCCAGCCGCCCAAAGGCGTGATTCGTCAGCAGTTCAATATCGGCACCTACGATGACAACGGCCTCGAAATCACCAGCTACGAAATGAACCCCAACTACTTCATGACCCTGTCACCGAACCTGACCCTGGGCATCGGCCCCGGCATCGGCTACGCCCGGGCCTCCTACAAGGATGGGCCGACCGAGGGATTGTGGAGCGTGCAGGCGTCCGCCAATCTGAACTACCGCAGCGGACCCCTGTTCCTCGGCGCGGGCGCCCGCTACCAGGATACCCAAGACGATACCCTGGCACCCGGAGTCAAGGGTGCGGACAACTGGCTGATCAATGCCAAGGCCGGCATCAATTTCTGAGCACGGCTTCGTGACACGAAAAACGCCCGTTCGCCGGGCGTTTTTTTATGGCTGAGGCTCACCCAGAGCGGGGTGAGCGGGTTTACTTCAGGACCTGAACCATCACCCGGCGATTCACCCGGCGGCCCTCGAAGGTGGGATCGCTGGAGAGCGGCTTGAGGTCGCCGTAGGAAATGGCCGACATGCGGTGCAGCGGGATGTTGCCGACTTCGTGCAGGTAGCGACGCACGGCCTCGGCGCGTTCCAGGGCGATGCGGCGGTTCTGGCTGCCGAGGCTGATGTCGTCGGAGAAGCCGATGATCTCGATGAACACATGCGGCATTTGCGGGCGGACGCTGGCGACCAGCCTGTCCAGCGCGGCGCGGCCCTGCGGCATCAATTCGGGGAGTTCATAGCCGTACATCACCATGCTCTCGGTCAGCACCAGCGTATCGATGACCTTGCCGCTGACCAGACGGCTGTCGCGTGCGATCTTGATGGCGTCGTCGGCGGTGGTCTGCGCCTGATTGATGGCGGCAGCCTGGGCTTCGAGTTTGCTGTCGAACGCGGCCAACGCCGACTGGGTGGCGGGCGCCTCGCTTTCGACCTTGGCGGCCAGGGCCGCGAGTCCGGATTGCGTTGTCGTAGCCTGGCTGCGCAGGTTGTCGATTTCGCCCTTCAGGGCGGCGTTCGCCGGGTCGCCCTGGCTGATCCGGGTGGCCAACTGGGCCTGCTCGGACTCGATCTTGGCGAGGCGGTCCTGCAGACTTTGCTGGGCGCTGGCCATGCTCGCCTGCTCCTGTTTCATCGCCTCCAGTTGCCGGCTCAGCGAGTCGGACTGGGCGTCGAGGGTTTGCTGGGTGGCGCAGCCGAAAAGGGCGAACGCGGGGGCGATGAGGATCAAGGCGGATGAGAAGCGCACGGCGAAACTCCTGACAGGAAAGCGTGCCTATGATAACCGACTGGCCGGCTTGAGAAGGACAGGGCAGGTACATGCTGCCTTGCACCAATTCGCAGCATGGCCTGTAAAGCCCCGCACCATGAATGAGCGCCGGACGGTCAGCCTGGCCCTGCAGCGTGCTTCAAGTGCTTGATTTCCGTAAGAAGTGAGGTGCTGGCACAGACCCTGCTGACGGGTTTGGGCGAGGAGCATTGATGAGAGCCGTGTCACCCGCCAAAGCCTGCAGCAGTGAAACCCGTGTCCCTTTCCGGGCTGCGCCAGGCGCTATCACGCTGTTTCCTTCGCGTTCCTTCGCGCCCTTCGCGGTAAAAAAAGCATGAGCTACGCCACCTTGATCCGCCAGATCGAGTCGGGTGAGGGCATGAGCTTCCTCGAGGCCCGTGCCCTGCTCGCGGCACTCCTCGACGGCGGTGTGCCGGAGCTGGAGACCGCCGCGCTGCTGTTGGCGTTGCGCCAGCACGAGCCCGGTATCGATGCCTGGCTCGGCATGCATGCTGCGCTGGCCGAGCGTCTGCCCGACTTCGAGTCACCGCAGGGACCGTTCCGCACCGTGGTGCTGCCTGCCTATCACGGTGTGCGCACCCATCCGAACCTCACCCCGCTGCTGGCGTTGCTGTTGCGCAGCTTCAACATCCCGGTGCTGATCCACGGCGTGCTCGAGGGCGGCGGCGGCACCGCAGCGGCCTATGTGCTGCGCGAACTGGGGATCATGCCGTGCGGCTCGGCGGCGCAGGTCAATGCCCAGTTGGGCGACGAGGGTCTGGCGTTCGCTCCGGCAGCGCTGCTCAGCCCTGGCCTGGCGTCGTTGCTGGCCTTGCGTTCGCGGCTCGGGGTCGAGAATCTGGCGACGCGTCTGGCGGTGCTGGTGGATGTGCTGGGGGAGAACTCGCTGCGGGTGACGCCGATTGCTGCCACTGACGATATTGGCGCGGTGAGTGATGTTCTGCTGGCGTTGGGCGGCCATGCGCTGCTGATGCAGGGCTGCGAGGGCGAGGCTTTCGCCGACCCGCTGCTGCGCCCTGACATGCTGCTGGTGCAGGACGGTGAGGTGCAACAGGTCTACGAGGCGCAGACCATGGCGGCGTCGCCCGCTAGCCTGCCGGCGGGCGACGCCCGAGCCACCGGCGCCTGGATCACCAAGATCATGCAGGATCATCTGCCGCTGCCCTTGCCGATCCGTAACCAGCTCGCGGTATGCCTGTTCGCGGCTGGCTATACTGAAGACCTCAACCAGGCGCGCGCGATTACCGCGATCAGCGGCTTCGGCCACGCCGCGGCCTGAGCGCCCAGCCGCTCGGCTTCGCCAATTATCTTGTTGCAGCGGATTACTATTGCACCGATCTGGTGCGGCGGCAGCTTTGCGTGCCCTATTGCCACCCATCCAGAACCATTCGGAAATCCCGTCGTCAAGGCAACATCTTGATCTGATAAGGTTTTCATAAGCTGGCACAAAGGCTGCTGATCAGAAGATACGGGCACCGACCGAGGATTTCAGAACAGGCGCCCTGAACGGAGACTGGAATGAAGATCGATTGCGGACACTATCCGCTGATGGGCGGCTTCGACGAACTGCTCGAGGCACCGGGCAAGCCACGTGACGGGGCAGGCGGCCTGTGCGACTACTTTGCCGGACTGGCCCCCGAGGAACTCGAGGCGCGCCATCGTGCGGTCGACGCGTCCATCATGGCGGCAGGCATCACCTTCACTGTGTATTCCGAGGCCGGCAACATCGACCGCGCCTGGCCCTTCGACGTGGTGCCACGCATCATCGAAAAGACCGAGTGGGACCAGATCGAGGCCGGCCTGAAGCAGCGCCTGCAGGCGCTCAACCGCTTTATCGACGACATCTATCACGAGCAGAAGATCATCGCCGACGGGGTGTTTCCGGCCGAGGTTATGGCCGACTCGAAGAACTTCCGCGAGGCCTGCGTCGGCGCCAATCCGCCGTTCGGGGTGTGGGCGAACATCTGCGGCACCGACCTGGTGCGCGACGGCGACGGCACGGTCTACGTGCTCGAGGACAATCTGCGCGTGCCGTCCGGCGTCTCCTACATGCTGGAAAACCGCCAGTTGATGAAGCGGCTATTTCCCGAACTGTTCGCGCGCTACGACGTCCTGCCGGTGGACGACTACACCGCGCAGCTCTCCGACATGCTCGCCGCGCTGTCGCCGCGCCAGGGCGAGCGGCCGGAAATCGCGGTGCTCACTCCGGGCATCTTCAACTCCGCCTATTTCGAGCATTCCTACCTGGCGCAGCAGATGGGCGCGCACCTGGTCGAAGGCACCGACCTGGTGGTGCTCGACGACGACTGCGTCTACATGAAGACGATCGAGGGCCTGACCCGGCTCGACGTCCTCTACCGCCGCATCGATGACGACTTCATCGATCCCGAGGTATTCCGCGCCGACTCGTCGCTGGGGGTGCCGGGCCTGATGCGCGCCTGGAAGAAGGGCAACGTCGGCATCGCCAACGCACCCGGATCGGGCGTGGCCGACGACAAGGTGGTGTACGCCTTCGTCCCCGAGATGATCCGCTACTACCTCGGCGAGGAACCGATCCTGCCCAACGTGCCGAGCTACCTGTGCATGCGGCCGGACGAGTGCGAGTACGTGCTGGCCAATCTCGACAAGCTGGTGGTGAAACCGGCCAACGAGTCGGGCGGCTACGGCATGCTGGTGGGGCCGAAGTCGACGCCGGAGGAACGGGAAAAATTCGCCGAACTGATCCGCGAAAACCCGCGCAACTACATGGCGCAGCCGACCCTGTCGCTGTCCACCGTGCCGACCCTGTGCGAGGACGACATCGAGCCGCGCCACGTCGACCTGCGTCCCTTCATCCTGCAGGCCAGGGAACTGTACGTCACCCATGGCGGCCTCACCCGCGTCGCGCTGCGGCGCGGCTCGCTGGTGGTCAACTCCTCGCAAGGTGGCGGCAGCAAGGACACCTGGGTGATTCAGGGGAGCATCCCGTGCTAGCCCGCGTCGCCGAAAACCTCTACTGGATGGCGCGCTATCTCGAACGCGCCGAGGACACTGCGCGCCTCATCAACGCCACCACCATGATGCTGATGGACATGCCGCGCGGCGCCAGCTTCGGCTGGGAAAACCTGCTGAAAGTGGTGGGGCTGGACGAGGCCTTCCACCAGCATTACGAAGATGCCAGCGAGACCGCGGTGATGAGCTTCCTCATCCAGGACGAGCGCAACCCGTCGTCGATCTTCGCCTGCGTGCGCCACGCGCGCGAGAACACCCGCACCTTCCGCGAGGTGCTGCCGCGCGAAACCTGGGAATGGATCAACGAGCTGTATCTGTACGCCAGCACCCACATGACCCACGCGCTCGACCGCCGCAAGCGCTTCGAGGTGCTGACCGAGATCATCCGCAGGCGCCAGGCCGTGGTCGGCCTGCTCTCCGGCACCATGAGCCGCGACGAGGCCTTCCAGTTCATGCGCCTGGGGCGCAATGTCGAGCGCGCCGACATGACCACGCGCGTGCTCGACGTCAGCTACGCGATCAACCTGCCGTACCAGAACAGCCAGCATCACGACCTCATCTGGATGAGCGTGCTGCACGCCCTGTCTGGGCACCAGATGTACCGCCGCCATGTCGGCGTGCGCGCCACCGACCACAAGGTGCTGGCCTTCCTGCTCAACGACATCCAGTTCCCGCGCAGCGTGCGCCACTGCCTGCACGAGATCCAGTTCGCCCTAGACGAACTGCCGGGCGTCGAGCCGATGCGCCGCCTGCAGGGGATGCTCAACCTGGTCGACCGGGCCGACTACCGCGCGCTGGCGAAGAACGGCCTGCACCAGTTCTGCGACGACATCCAGGCGCGGCTGGCCGACCTCAACGTAGTCATCGGCGACACCTATTTCCGCGCTGCGCACCCGCAGAAGATGACCCAATCCCAATTCAACCTGACCTGAACCATGACCGCATCGATCAGTTTTCCCCGCACCGGCGACAAGCAGAATTCGCCACAGTTCGAAGACTATCTGGGGCGCCTGCTCGAGGAGCGCGACCGGCTCGGGCTGACCGACGCCATCCGCCAGATCGACGCGCTGATGATCACGGTCGAGCCCAGCCACTCGGTGGCCTACGTCGCCGAGCTGTGCGTGATGACGCCCTACCACTATCTGGTCACGCTCGAGACCGAGGCGCACTACACCCACATTTTGCGCATCGACATGAGCGCGCCCGACATCCTGGTGCGCGAGGTCAAGGACCCCAACGTGCGCGGCATCTTCAGGAGCCTCAACGAGGTCTACCCGATCGGCGCGGTCAAGCCCAACTCGCGCTACATGGGCGAGGTGCTGCGCGTCACCGACCCGCATGCCGTGGTCGACATGCAGAAGGCGCGCGACATCCGTTTCTTCAACCAGGAGCAGATCCGCAAGCTCGAACTGCCCGGCAATATGGCGGTGGTCAAGCCCAGCCCCTATACCCACAACATCGTCGCCTACTGGGAGCGCCCGGAATCCGACATCCGCGTCTACGCGCTCGGCTGGAGCAGCATCCGCGACGACATGCAGGCGGCCTACGAAGGCGCCAAGGCGACGCAGAAGCAGCTCGGCATCGATGAAATGCTGCTGCCGATCGATCACCTGGCGACGCGCATCTACAGCCAGAACCGCGAGGCCGCGATCCTCGAATACCTCACCCTGTCGAGCTACTATTATTGGGGTTCCTACGACATCGCCGACCAGAACTCATCGACCAACGTCACCAAGAGCGTGCACTACGCCAACGAGCTCGAGAGCCCGGCCAAGGTATTCACCGCCGCCAACCATCCCTACTTCATGAACCACCTGCTGACCGAGTCGCCGACCGAGGCCTTCGTCCGCAACTTCGGCCCGCGCCTGCACCACATCGCGGTCGCGGTGGCCGATGGCGAGGTCGAAGGGGTGCCGAACATCGACGTCGTGGTGCAGCGCCTGCGCGACTGCGGACAGAAGTTCCTCCTCGACGTCATCGGCTCGAAGGAGGCCGGCCTCAAGCAGATATTCTCCAGCGCCTCCGAGTATTCCTCGCTGATCATCGAATACGTCCAGCGCTTCGGCGACTTCCAGGGCTTCTTCACCAAGCAGAACGTCGCGGAACTGACGCACGCAGCGGGCGTCGAAGAATCGCTGAAGGCCCTGCAGGAAGAGGCGCAGGCCTAGACAGAACGAAATTCAGCAAGCGGAGACCGGCATGGATCGCGAAACCCTCAACGAAATGGTCAGGCTCAAGTTCGACTCGCGCAAGGTCGGCGGGCCGGACATCGATCTGGTGAAGCTGGCGGGGGACGCGACCTACGCCGCGGAGATCTTCAGCGCCGTCGAGCAGTTGCCAGACGAGTCGCTGGTGCTCCTGGCGATCACCCTGCGCGACAAGTTCGGGCTGCTGCCGGCGAAGCCCGCGGCTGCAGCGGCCAAGCCTGCCGAAACCAAGCCCGAGTCGCCACCGCCCAAACGCTATATGAGTGGGGCGCGCAGCTAGTGGGTGTGTTTTGGTGTGGTCTGCGTTGAGCAGTCCAGTCAGGTTGATTCAGGCAGCTCTTTTCAAGTCCCCGAAACCTTTGTGGGTGGTTTGATTTCCTGACTTTTCCATGACTCCCGATGCGAGAGCAGGGGCCAGGAAACGATTGATGCATTCACGCTAAAATAATACGGGGTCAAAAAAAGCGGAGTCAGACACCATATCTACTTCCCGGTGGCCGAAAGCTTCATCGGTCCGCATGCCCGGGCGCGCTATGTGGGCTGCGGGGCAGGTCAGCGCATTTGCGCTGTGACGTATTCAAATTTGGTCGCAGGAACCCCATGATCCAACTCCGATTTTCCATCGAGCTCAGTTATGAAGTGATTGGCCAGCCAGCCGATTTCATATTCAACATTCACGCTGCGCAGACTGCCCATCAATTCATTCGGAAGGAATCGCTGACGATCAGCCCGCCGCTGACGTCGACCATTTACTACGATCCGCTGCTCCGCCACCGGCTTTTGCGGTTGCGGGCCAATCCCGGTCCGCTGAAAATCAGCTATCAGGCCGAAGTCGATATCCGCCACCATGTCGGCCGGCCGGAAAAAATCGGCGAGATGCCGATTGCCGAATTGCCGACGGAAGTCCTGGCCTATCTTTACCCGAGCCGCTATTGCGAGTCGGACAAGCTGCAACAACTGGCCAATCAGACCTTTGGTCACTTGCCGCCGGGTTACCGGCGGGTCGAAGGCATCCGGAAATGGGTGCAGGAACGCACCCGCTTCACCTCCGGCAGCAGCAATTTCACCACCTCCGCCATCGACACCTACCAGCAGCAGGCCGGTGTTTGCCGTGATTTCGCGCATCTGATGATCGCCCTGTGCCGCGCCCTCAATATCCCGGCGCGCTTTTGCTCCGGCATCGATTACGGCGCCGACCCGGCGTTCGGGCCGACCGATTTTCATGCCTATGTGGAGGTCCTTCTCGGTGGGCGCTGGTACATTTTCGACCCATCGGGCATGGCGGTGCCGATGGGTTTCGTACGCATCGGCACCGGACGTGACGCGGCGGACATTTCCTTCGCCACCATCTTCGGTAACATCAAGTCCGACGTGCCGGTGCTGGCCATCGAGGCGATCAATGACCCGACCCGGGGCTACGTACTTCCCTGGCGCTGTCCGGACGCCTTGTCGACCGATGCGCTGATTGCCCTTCCCGGCAAGGGGAGTGACGAATAGACCTTGGCGCCCATTCAAGCAGGAAGCGCGCAGCCTCCTGACTCTTCGGCATCACCCTACGCGGTCTATCGGGTTGGATAGGCGTTTGCCCGGGAAGTGTCCCTTGACGAAAGTGATGTGATAGCAGTTGATGATCTCGCGGGCGGCCGTGAAGGTTTCGGCTGCGCCTGCCAGATAGAACAACCAGGCCCGGCGGAACGCCTCGTCGAAACGAACCGGGTCGATCGCATGTATCCGCTCCCAGTTCGTCTCGAAATTCTTCAGCCACTGCTCCACGGTGCGATGGTAATGATAGGAACGATTATCGATCGCTCTCACGTCCAGTCCATATTTCTCCATCAGGATCAGCGTCTCGGCGAGGCTGGGAATGTAGCCGCCGGGAAAGATATGCTTGATCGTGCAGTAGTTGGTCGGACGCTTCTTCATGTTGAAGGTCGCCGATATCAGGCCGATTCCGCCTGGACGCAGGCCGATGGCGATGCTCCTGATCCACTCCTCGTTGCAGTCCCGGCCGGCGTGCTCGTGGACGCCGACCGAGACGAACCGGTCGTAGCGGGAAGGCTCGTTTGCCAGCTCGCGATGATCTTTTTCCACCAGCGTGATCTGGCCGTGGAAGTCGCGGGATTGCATGAGCATGCGCATGCCGTCGTTCTGGCTCGGGACGAGCCCGTAACAGGTCACTTCGGCGCCATACTTTTCCGCGGCGAGCATCGCCAGGTATCCCCAGCCGGGGCCGACTTCGATCAGTCTGTCGCCGCGACCGAGCTGAAGCTTCCGGCAGATCAGGTCGAAGTTGTTGTGCTGCGCCTCGTCGAGGGTGGGCGTGTCTTCTTTCCAGAATCCCTCCGTATAGGCATAGGTGTCACCCAGCACGAGATGAAAGAACTCTGTCGGCAGGCCATAGTGGAAGGCGGCGTTACGCTTGGCCTGGGGCAGGTCCTTATTGTTTTGCTGCCACTCGAGGAGGTGTCGTTTGACGAAGGTCAACGGGTGCTCGAGACGGCCGAAGGGTTTGCCGAATCCGATATGGATCAGCTTGCGCAGGCCTTGCTCGCCGACGATATCGACGTCGCCGCTGATGTACGACTCGAGGAATTCGAACATCCCGCCGAACGCCATGCGCCATTCCGCAGCGCGTTTGCGGAAGATGATGGTGACGTCCGGATCGCCGAGGCGTGTGCTGTGGTAGGTGCTGTCGTCGGAAAAAACGACCTTCAGATGATATTTCTGGCCCTCGGCAACGCTGTCGACGATGCGCCTGATTAGCGTTCTGACCATGGCGAATCCGTAGGATCAAAGTTTGGTGCTTCCACTGCGGTACATTCCTGCATGCATCCTCCCAAATGCAATCAACTTAATTCTATCGACGTTCCCTGATCGAAGCTCGCTCCGATGACGTTCGCCGCTAATAACGAACGCCCCACCCGGCACCCGCGTGCCAGAAACGCTCCCGCGCGAGTGCGCGAGGTCATCCCGCCTAATTAAACAAACACAGCCCATGTCGGTCAATCAAAATGCAGCAATCGCCCATATCTCGCTTGCAGAAAGGCGAATCTCACACCTTTTGGCCTTTGCCGCGCATGGCGTCGGTCGACTGTACGCTGGCGTACAGACTGAATACGCCTTCATCGTTAAACTTATATTTATGAAGCAGAAGACCTTAGGCGCATGATGTTTTGCAATGGGGTCGAGAGTGTCTAAGCTTGTAATTGAAATGTGTTGTTATTCAAGAGTAGCGTGAGTTGCTCTTTTTCTGAGTTCGAGCGTGGTATTACAAGCTTGGGCTTTTTATGTGTTAGCGAGAGGGAAATAACCATGAGCACAAAAAACCTGTCTGTCGAAGCAGACCCGTCCGACGTAACGAAGGAACAGTTGATCCGTGATTTCAAGGTGGTGGTTGCCGATGCCGAAGCTCTGCTCAAAGCCACGGCTGGTCAGGGGGGCGAGGCAATGGCGGAAGCTCGCGCCAAGGTCGGAGAGTCGCTTGCCGCTGCCAAGGCAAAACTGACCGAGGCCGAAGCGGCACTGGTCGCCAGGACCAAGGCCGCCGCCAAGGCAACGGACGAATACGTGCATGGCCATCCGTGGCAGGCAATCGGCATCGCGGCCAGTGTCGGCGTGGTGATCGGCCTGTTGATCGGACGGCGCTGACCTGACGATGGCGGAGCAATCTCATGCCGCGACGGGTGGGCTGTTCGACTCCCTGAAAACACTTGCAGGGAGCTTGGTGGGCATCGTTCATACCCGCCTCGAGTTGTTGTCCACCGACATTGCCGAAGAACGTGCGCACCTGACCACGCTTTTGGTGGTGGGGTTGGTCGCGCTTTTTTGTCTGGGCGTGGGCGTGCTACTGCTGGCGATCCTGATTGCAGTGGCCTTCTGGGAGTCGCACCGCCTCGCCGCGCTGGGCGGCCTGACCGCTTTTTTCCTGCTTGCCGGCTCAGGCTTGGTGTGGCTCGCCATACACAAGGCGCGAACCCGACCCAGGTTGTTCGAAGCGAGCCTGGCGGAGTTGTCCAAGGACCGCCAGCAGTTGACTTCGGGATCATGAATCAAAAAATTGCCCAACTGGCCGAACGTCGCCGCCAACTGGTGGCGCAAGCGGCCGCCCAGCGAATTACCCTGGCACACGACATGGAACCGTGGCGGGCACGCCTCGCGCTGGTCGATCGGGGCGTGAATGTTGTCAGGTATGTCAGGCGCCACCCCGCCTTGCTGGCGGGGGCCGCGCTTCTGCTGGTCGCCTTGCGTCCGCGGTATGCCGTCAAATGGTTGCAGCGCGGTTGGCTGGTCTGGCAGGTCGGGCGCAGGCTGCGGTGATTCCAAGCGGTCTTGTCAGGCCGCATACCAAAGTACGGCGAAGTAATGGCAGGCGGTCCCAACCATGACGAACAGATGCCAGATGAAATGGCCGTAGCGTAGTTGCGAACCGAGCGCGAAGAAGACCACCCCTATCGTGTAAGCCAGGCCGCCGGAGACCAGCCATCGCAACCCTGATGGGGGCAGCAAGGTAGCCAGAGGTTCGGCTGCGATCACGATGAGCCAGCCCATCAGCAGATACAGGCCGGTGGTGAGAACGGGATGGGTCAGCCTGTTCAGGGCCTTCAGCGTCACGCCGGCCACGGCAATGCCCCAGACCAGTCCGAGCAGCGTCCAGCCCAGGGCGCCACGCAGTACACCCAGGGTGAAGGGCGTGTAGGTTCCGGCGATGAGCAGAAAGATTGCCGAGTGCTCGATGACCCGAAACACACGCTTGGCGCGGCCAACTGGCAGCGCGTGATACAGGGTGGAGGCAAGGTAAAGCAGCACCATGGTCGCGGCGAAGACGCTCGTGCCGAGAATGAACATGGCATCGCCACGCCTTACCGCATGCTCGATCAGGAATGGCGTTGCCAGGAGTGCTGCGATCAGCCCCAGTCCGTGACTGACGCTGTTGGCGATTTCTTCCTCACGCGACTGTTCGCGTCTGGCTGCTGAAAACGACAGCTTCACGGCATTCGCTCCAAATATCCAAGGCTCCAGCCCGGCAGGATCACCATTCTCCTCGAACGGGAGACGCTTGGAAATGAACAGGCTCGCCCCGGGAAACTGCCATCGCCACCGCTCCAGGTTGGCGTATTTACGCGCAGGACTGTCCGTTTCCGCTATAAACTCATTTTCGTTACGCAAGGAGTGAAATGGACCTCTACCGCAATGGCTTCGTGATTGTCGTCGCGGCTCTCTGTGCCCTTGCCCTGTACTGGATGCTCGCACCGTTGTGGGGCGCGCTGGCCTGGGGCATCGGCCTCGCTTTCCTGCTGGCGCCAGTGCATGTCTGGCTGACGCGCAAGCTCAAGGGACGAGCCAACCTGTCGGCGGGGATCATCACCGTGCTGGTGCCGCTTCTGCTCGCGGGCCCGCTGCTCAGCCTGGGCGCGGCCTTCGCGAATCAGGTCGCAGACCTGGTCACGCGCCTGCAACAGCAGCAACTGCGCTTCGACGCCGGCCTGCTCGCGCAACTGGAGCGATACCCCATCATCGGCAGTTTGGCCGAGTGGCTGCGCCAGAACCTCATCGCCACCACCGAACAGCTCCAGAGCTGGTTGGTCAGCGGCACTCAGGTGCTGCTTCATTCGCTGGCGGCCACTGGCGGCAACTTCCTGCTCAGCGCCCTCGGCACGGTCGTTCACTTCTTCATGATGCTGTTCCTGCTGTTCTTTCTGCTGCGCGACGGTCGCCTGCTGCTCGACCGTACGGTGCGCCTGGTGCCGATGGAACCGCAGCGCAGGGCCGAACTGCTCAAGCTGGCCGGCGACACGACACGCGCCGTGGTCTATGGCGAGGGCATGACCGCCCTCGCCCAGGGCGCGCTGGTGGGCGTCGGCTTTGCCATCGCAGGCTTGCCCTCTGCCATCGTGTTCGGCGTGCTGGCGGCGGTTCTGGCGCTGTTACCTGCGGTCGGCGCGGCCCTCGTATGGATACCGGCGGTCGTCTTTCTCGCCGCCACCTCGCAATGGGGCTGGGCGATCTTCATGTTGGTTTGGGGTACAGGCGTGTCGGTTTCCGACAATCTGTTGCGACCATTCCTGATCTCCAGCCGCGTGCCGGTATCGACGCTCGCCGTATTCGTCGGCGTCATCGGCGGCGTCTCGGCCTTTGGCATGATCGGTGTGATCGTCGGACCGGTGCTGCTGACCGTCATGGCGACAATGTTGCGTTTCGCCGATGAGACCCTGTCACGCCAGCCAGGAAGTGATTGACAACCCGGAGTCAGGCTCTTATGACCACATTGAAAATTCCCTTGCTCCGCCATGCGACTTATTACAGGCATATGACGCTGGCCGCATGTTGTGTTCTCACCTTCGCTGCATGCGCAAGCCTGCCGGACGCCGAGCGCGAGATGGAGGCGCCCCACACGCAGGCGGTGGAGTTCGAGGGCGCGCGCGGTCCTGTCTCCGCTTCCAGGAGCGACACCATCATCGAGCAACTGCAGAGCAAGAGTGGCGATATCGATATCCTGCAGAAGCACATGGCCGCAGAACAGGCGATCAATCTGGACAGTCCGCTGGTGCTCGGCAACAAGCTGACCCTGCTGCAGGACGGTCCGGCGACGTACCAGGCGATGTTCGCGGCCATGCGCGCGGCCAAGGACCACATCCATCTGGAAACCTACATTTTCGAAGACGACGACATCGGCAGGCAGTTCACGGACCTGCTGCTGGAAAGACAGGCCGCCGGCGTCCAGGTCAACCTGATCTACGACAGCGTCGGCTGCCTCAAGACGCCCAAGGAATTCTTCGATCGCCTCAGCGCCGGCGGCATCCAGGTGCTCGAGTTCAACCCGGTCAACCCTCTGGCCGGGAAAAAGAAGGAGTGGTTGCTGAACAACCGCGACCACCGCAAGCTGCTGGTGGTCGACGGCCGCGTCGCCTTCATCGGCGGCATCAATATCAGCGAAGCGTATTCAACAGGCTCCTCCATGAGCTTGACCCGCAAACGGCAGGCGAAAGCCCCAGGTTGGCGGGACACCCACCTGCAGATCGAAGGGCCGGTGGTGGCGGAGTTCCAGAAGCTTTTCATCGACACATGGAGCAAACAAAAGGGTCCGTCGCTGGCCGAGAAAAACTACTTTCCCAAACTCGAAAAACAGGGCGACGAGATTGTGCGCGCCATCGGCAGCGCCTCTTCCGATCCCCATAGCCTGATCTACCTCACGCTGATGTCAGCGATCGACAGTGCGGAACAGCGCATCTATCTCACCAATGCCTATTTCGTTCCCGATCCGCAATTGCTCAAGGCGTTGACCGACGCGGCGCAGCGCGGCGTCGAGGTGAAGCTGGTTTTGCCGAGCCATACCGATTCGTGGGCGACATTCCACGCCGGGCGTTCGCACTATTCAAAGCTGTTGCATGCAGGTGTGAAGATCTACGAGCGGCGTGGCGCGGTGATGCATTCCAAGACCGCGTCCATCGATGGTGTCTGGTCGACCATCGGCTCAACCAACCTGGACTGGCGCAGCTTCCTGCATAACGACGAAATCAATGCGGCAATCCTCGGCCGCGATTTTGCCCGGCAGATGGATGCCATGTTTGCAAAGGATCTGGCAGAGTCCGATGCCATCGATCTCGAGCACTGGGAGCAGCGGTCGCTGATATTGCGATTGAAGGAATGGGCGGCGCGGCTCGTCGAATACTGGCTGTAGCCTGAACCGGCCAGAGGCAGGTCCGCATGGGGATGTATTAGGTGTCGAGGGTGTTAGACCCCCCGCGGGCAGAAGACTCTGCGGGGTGGAAATCGTCATTCTGTCTGCAGGATGA
>Ga0209703_1000118_pt1 | contig 18941 bp, 21 predicted proteins | sample PPLLak12cMay2015_2_FD_187256 | JGI IMG/M metagenome (GOLD analysis project Ga0209703, IMG submission 187256) | Freshwater sediment microbial communities from Prairie Pothole Lake near Jamestown, North Dakota, USA - PPLs Lake P8 Core (1) Depth... | ecosystem: Environmental > Aquatic > Freshwater...
CGCACCGGCGAAAGCCTCGAAGCCCTGGCGCGCCACGTGAAGGCGCTGATCGTGACGCGCGGCGCCGAAGGCTCGGTGATCCACACGGCCGGCACACAGATCCACATTCCGGTAGCGCGCCCGGCCGGCATCGTCGACCCCACCGGCTGCGGCGACGCCTACCGCAGCGGCATCCTCTACGGCATCACCCGCGGGCTCGACTGGGAAACCTCGGGGCGGCTTGGCAGTCTCATGGGAGCGATCAAGATCGCCCAGCGCGGTGGCCAGAACCACTGCCCGAGCCAGGAAGCCATCGCCGGCGAGTTTCACGCCCAGTTTGGCTATCATTACCAGTAATCGCCGGGAGCCCACCATGAACAGGACCTTTGCCATCGCACTCATTGCCGCCTCGACCCTGCTGCTGGCCGGCTGCCCGGCCGGACTCGGCGGCAGCGACTACAGCCGCGACCAGGCGCGTACCGTGCAGGAAGTCCAGATGGGCTTGGTGGAAAGCGTGCGCGAGGTCAACATCGAGGGCACCAAGAGCCCGGTTGGCGCCGGTGCCGGTGCGGTCGTCGGCGGGGTGGCGGGTAGCACGGTCGGCGGCGGCCGCGGCAGCGTCATCGCCGCAACGGTCGGCGCGGTGCTCGGCGGTCTCGGCGGCGCCGCAGCTGAAGAAGCCGTGACACGCCAGAGGGGTGTGGAGATCACCGTCAAGCTCGATTCCGGGCGGATGATCGCCATCACCCAGGCGGCCGACGAGGAATTCCGTATCGGCGACCGCGTGCGTGTCCTGTCCGGCGGCGGCACCACCCGCGTCACTCACTGAATGAGTGCAAGCGGGCCGCAGGGGAGCTGGATCCACTAAGCAATCCATCGGCTTCTTTGCAGAAATTCCCTGGCAATTCGCCGCGCCTCACTGTCACCGTTTCGCAATACCGACGTCACCGGGCGTTAACACCCGATCACTAAGCTGGGCGCATTCCATCCTAGGGAGCGCGCCATGCTCGAATCCCGCAGCAATCTTCATCAGGCCCCGGCCGGCCGCTACCACGTCTCGCTGGCGGTCGACGACAGCGAAATCCACGAAGCGCAGCGCCTGCGCTACAAGGTGTTCGCCGAGGAGATGGGCGTGCGCCTGTCCTCGCTTCATCCAGGACTCGACGCCGATCTCTACGACCCGTACTGCGACCACCTGCTGGTGCGCGAGATGTCCAGCGGCGAGGTGGTCGGCACCTACCGCATCCTGACCCCCGATTCCGCCTGCCGCGTCGGCAGCTACTACTCCGAGCAGGAATTCGACCTCACCCGGCTGAACTACTTGCGTCCGCGCATGGCGGAACTCGGACGTTCCTGCGTCCATCCGGCGCATCGCAGCGGCGGGGTGATCGCCCGCCTGTGGATCGGCCTGGCCGACTACATGACCCGCTACGGCTACGAGTACATCGTCGGCTGCGCCAGCGTCGGCATGGCCGACGGCGGACATGCCGCCGCCAGCATCCATCGCCAGCTGGCCGAGCGTCACCTCGCTCCGATCGAGTGGCGCGTCACGCCGCGCACCCGCCTGCCGCTCGAATCGCTCGACGACGGCGGCGTCGCCAGCCTGCCGCCCCTGATCAAGGGCTACACCCGGATGGGGGCGATGATTTGCGGCGAGCCTGCCTGGGATCCGGACTTCAACACCGCCGACATGCTGATGCTGCTGCCGATGGCCCAGCTCAACCGCGGGTATGCCCGTCGCTTCATCGGCTGAAGTTTCACCCGCCCATTACAATGCGCGGGTGAAGCTTTCCCGCGCGCCCGTCACCCTCCGCCGTTCCATTCGCCTCGGCCTGCTGGCGCTGCACGTCCTTCTGGGGGTGATGCTGGCCGGGCTGGCGCTGCCGCTGCTCAAGCCGGCGCAGCTCGACCGCATCATCATGGCCTGGGGACGCCGGCTGCTGAAAATCCTCGGCGTGCAGGCCCGGGTCGGAAACCCTCCGCGCGTGCCGGGCGGCGCGCTGCTGGTGTGCAACCACGTGTCCTGGCTCGACATCTATCTGATCTTCGCCGCACAGCGGGTGCACTTCGTCTCAAAATCCGAGGTGCGAAACTGGCCGATCGCGGGCTGGCTGGCGCACAAGGCCGGCACCCTGTTCCTCGAACGCAGCCGCCGCGCCGACACCGCGCGCGTCAACGCCGAGATGCGTGAATTGATGCAGGGTGGCGCCTGGGTCGCGGTGTTCCCCGAAGGTACGACCAGCGACGGCCGCGGGCTGCGGCGCTTCCTGCCGTCGCTGCTGCAGCCGGCGGTCGAACTGGGCTGTCCGGTGGTGCCCGCCGCGCTGCGCTACCGCACCCTGGCCGGCGAATACAGCGCCGCGCCCGCCTATATCGACCAGATGAGCATTTGGCAGAGCCTGAAACAGATCATCGACGCACCCGGCCTCGTTGCCGAACTGCAGTTCGGCGAACCAATCCCGCCAACGGGTCATCGGCGCGAACTGGCACAGCAGGCGGAACAGGCGGTGGCTAGGCTTTTGGGCGTGCCATCGGCGGGCACTTCACCGACTGTACCTGGCGATCCTCCAGCCTGATCGCGCTCAGCCTGCCGCCCCACAGGCAACCCGTATCCAGCGCGACCAGGTCGGGACGATTGACCAGACCCAGCGTCGACCAGTGGCCGATGACGACGGTCGCGTCGGCACTTTTTCGCCCCGGCACTTCGAACCAGGGGAGCAGGCCGGCGGGCTGCGTGCCGGGAGCGCCCTTGTGGTGGAACTCCATTTGGCCCGTCGCAGTGCAGTAGCGCAGCCGGGTGAAGGCGTTGACGATCACCCGCAGGCGCTCGATGCCCTCGAGTCCTTCATCCCAGCCGATCGGCGCATTGCCGTACATCTGCGCGAAAAAATCGCGGTAGTGCTCGCCCTGCAGAGCCGCCTCGGCCTCCGCCGCCCGTGCCAGGGTGTCGTCCACACTCCAGTCGGGCAGCACGCCGGCATGGACCATCAGCCAGTTGCCCTCGCGCCAGGCCAGTTTCTGCCGACGCAGCCAGTGCAGCAGTTCGTCGCGGTCCGGCGCGGCCAGCACCTCTTCCAGCGTGTCGCCCTTGTGCGCGCGACCGTAGCCTTCGGCGAGCGCCAGCAGGTGCAGGTCGTGGTTGCCGAGCACGCTGACCGCGGCCTCGCCAAGACTCTTGATGAAGCGCAGCACGCCGAGAGAGCCGGGTCCGCGATTGACCAGATCACCGACGAACCACAGCCGGTCGGCAGCCGGATCGAAGCGGATGGTATCGAGCAAACGCAGCAGGGAATCGTGGCAACCCTGAAGGTCGCCAATGGCATAGGTAGGCATATAAAATAGCGGGGCTGTTTCGAACCGGCATCTTAACAATGCCGCCCCCCGTTTTTCGTGTGATCCCGATGAAACCCCTCCTCCGCCTGTTTTTCAAGACCCTGCGCGCCATTCTCGGCCCGTTCATGCTGCTCGGTGACTGGCTCACCCGCCCCAAGGGCATCGTCCGCAGCGCGGAAGAGCAGCAGGCCGTCGACGCGCGCACGCGCAATCTGGCGCTCTACCACTTTCCCACCTGCCCGTTCTGCATCAAGACCCGGCGCGCAATGCGACGGCTGTCGCTGAATATCGAGCTGCGCGACGCCCGCAACGACGAAGCCCATCGCGCAGCCCTCATCGCCGGCGGCGGCAAGCCGCAGGTGCCGTGCCTGCTGGTCACCGATGCTGCGGGGCAGCAGACCTGGCTATACGAGTCGGACGAGATCAATGCCTGGCTGAACCGCGAATTCGGCGCTCCCTCCGCCGCATGAGCCTGCTTTCGGCATTGAATCCGCCGCAGCGCGAGGCGGCGAAATACCTCGACGGCCCGCTGCTTGTACTCGCCGGTGCGGGTTCGGGCAAAACCCGGGTGATCACCCACAAGATCGCCTACCTGATCGGCGAGTGCGGCTACAAGCCCGGCTCGATCGCCGCGATCACCTTCACCAACAAGGCCGCACGCGAGATGCAGGAGCGCGCCGGCAAGCTGCTGCAGGGCCAGAACACCAAGGGCCTGACCGTCACCACCTTCCACTCGATGGGCCTGAGGATGCTGCGCGAGGATGCGCTCCACGCCGGGCTCAAGCCGGCGTTCTCGATCCTCGACTCGGCCGACGCGGCGGGCATCGTCTCGGAAATACTCAAGACCACCGACAAACAGGAGATCCGCCGCGCGGTGTCGCGCATCTCGCTGTGGAAGAACGAGCTGGTGTCCCCCGCCGCTGCGCTCGCCGGCGCGGAAGACGACAACGCGCGCGTCTACGCGAAGATCTACGACCGCTACGACGCCACCCTGCGCGCCTACCAGGCGGTTGATTTCGACGACCTGATCCGCTTGCCCGCGGAACTGCTAGACAGCAACGCCGAGCTGCGCGAGAAGTGGCAGAACCGCCTGCGCCACATCCTGGTCGACGAATACCAGGACACCAACGCCGCGCAGTATCGCCTGCTGCAGAAGCTCACCGGGGTGCGCGCCGCGTTCACCGCGGTCGGCGACGACGACCAGGCAATCTACGGCTGGCGCGGCGCTTCCGCCGACAACCTGCGGCAATTGCGCGACGACTATCCGCACCTGCACGTGGTCAAGCTGGAGCAGAATTACCGCTCCACCGTGCGCATCCTCAAGGCCGCCAACAGCCTCATCTCGAACAACCCCAAGCTGTTCGAGAAGCGTCTGTGGAGCGACCTCGGCCACGGCGACGCGCTGCAGGTGATGCCGACGCGCGACGACGAGCACGAGGCCGAGTCGGTGGTGATGCGCCTGTTGTCGCACAAGTTCCAGCACCGCACCGAGTGGCGCGACTACGCCATCCTCTACCGCGGCAACTTCCAGGCACGGGTGTTCGAGCAGGCGCTGAGGAACGAGAAGGTGCCCTACCAGTTGTCCGGCGGCCAGTCGTTCTTCGACCGCGCCGAGATCAAGGACGTCATTGCCTACCTGCGCCTGATCGCCAACAGCGACGACGATCCCGCCTTCATCCGCGCCGCCACAACGCCGAAGCGCGGGATCGGCGCGGCGACCTTGGAAAAGCTCGGCCAGGTCGCCGCCTCGCTGCATGTCAGCCTGTTCGAGGCAGTGTTCAGCGCCGCTGCGGTGCAGGCCATCGGCGAGCGCCAGCTTTCGCCGCTCAACGAATTCTGCAGCTTCATCAACCGCATGGCCTTCCGCGCGCCCCGCGAGCCGGCGGGTGAGGTAATCAACGACCTGCTCAAGGCGATCGACTACGAGGTCTACATCTTCGACCAGGACGAGGCGCGGGCCGCGCAGAACAAGTGGAACAACGTGATGGAGTTCGTCGCCTGGTTCGCCAAGAAGGGCGAGGAGGACGGCAAGAATCTGCTCGAACTGACTCAGACCATCGCCCTCATCACCCTGCTCGAAGGACGTGAGGAATCCGAGCCCGATGCGGTACGTCTGTCGACCCTGCATGCCGCCAAGGGGCTGGAGTTCGGCCACGTGTTCCTGGTCGGGGTCGAGGAAAACATCCTGCCGCACCGCGAGGCGGTCGACGAGGGCCGGCTGGAGGAGGAGCGCCGACTGATGTACGTCGGCGTCACCCGCGCCAGGAAGTCGCTGACGCTGTCCTACTGCTCGCGCCGCAAGCGCGCCCGCGAAGCGGTCGCCTGCGAGCCGTCGCGCTTCATCGAGGAACTCGGCGACGACGTGCGCCTGCCGGGCAAGCCCGCCGACGCCGAAACCAAGGCCAGCGGCAGCGACCGCCTGGCCGCGCTGAAGGCGATGCTCGGCTGACCGCCTGCCGGGACTTTGTCCATCCGGGCTCGCTACCGGGGAACCCTGTCACGATCAGGCGGTCCTTTGGCCACTTGTGTTTTTTTGGCTACACTGGCTGCGTGCGTACCCGATTCCACCGCCTCCTGCTGATCGTGATGATGCTGGCCCTGCCGCTGCAGGGCTTCGCTGCTGCGGCCATGATCGGCTGCAGCATGATGCAGCACGCCGGCATGTCCAGCCAGGCAAGCGATGCCGAAATGAGTGGCTGTCACGAATCCGCCCCGCAGCCCGACAACCCCACCTCGCAACATTCGTGCACGCATTGCGCAGTCTGTTACCTGACCTCGATCCCGCTGCTTCCGGCAGCCGCCACGCTGTCGGCATTGCCCGCAGCCAGCGCCATGATTCCCCACGCCGCAACCTCCTTCAGCGGCTTCATTCCCGAAGGTCCCAAGCGACCACCCCGAGCCTAATCGCCTGAGCCACGCGCCAGTCTGACGGCGCGTCATTCCGATCGAGCACAGCAGCTTTGCCGTGCGTGTATCCGGTTCAACGCGAGGTTCATCATGTTGAAAATCTTGTTCCGCGGTGCGGCGCCACACGTCCGCGCACGCCTGTTCAGCTTCGCCGTGCCCTGCCTGTGCGCAGGGCTGCTCGGCTTTCCCGCCGCGCAGGCAGCCGACACCCAGGCCGCAGCCAAGGCTGCACCACCCGCACTGGCCGCACCCTTCGACCGATACCAGTCCTGGCGTGACGCGCCGCTGGGCGACTGGCACGAACTCAACGACCGGGTCGGCGAGATCGGCGGCTGGCGCACTTATCTGCGCGAGTCGCAGGACAACGGCGAGCAGGGCGATCATGGCCACCACGGTCACCATTGAGGAGCGGACGATGAGACATCCCTCGACCTTCCCTCACCCCCTTGTCCTCGCGCTGCTGGCCGCGACCCTGCTGGGCGGCTGTGCGAGCTTTTCCCCCGACGGCGGCTTCGGCGCGATCGAGTCGGCAACCCGTTCACAAATCCAGAAGGACGTGGTCTGGAGCCGCGACGACGACACCCGCAAGATCGTCGAGGCGCGCGTCGATGACCTGCTGGCCCAGCCCCTCTCGGTCGATGACGCGGTCCAGATCGCCCTGCTGAACAATCCCGGCCTGCAGGCGGCGCTGAATACGCTCGGCATCGCCGAGGCCGACTGGGTGTCCGCGCAGCGCTTGCCGAACCTGGGATTTTCCATCGGCCGCTTCACCCGCGGCAGCGAGGTGGAATGGGAATACGGCCTGCATGTCAGCCTGATCCGGCTGCTGACCCTGCCGATGCGTGCCGACATCGAGCAGCGTCTGTTCGAACAGACCCGGCTCGACCTCAGCCTCGAGGTGCTGCGACTGGCGGCGGATGCCCGCAAGGCCTGGGTCACAGCGGTGGCGGCGAATGAAACCGTCCAGGTCATGCAGCAGGCCATGGAGGCCGCAGAAGCAGGCGCCGAGCTCGCCCGCCGCATGGCAGAAGCCGGCAACTGGAGCAAGCTGAAGCAGGCCCGCGAACATGCGTTCTACGCCGACACCGCGCTGGCGCTGGCCCGCGCCGAGCAGGCTCGGATGCAGGCCCACGAACGTCTGGTGCGCCTGCTCGGCGTCAGCGATCCGGCCAGGGTGCAGTTGCCCGCGCGCCTGCCCGATCTGCCGGCGACGCTTGCTCCGTTGGCGGAAGTGGAACAGCAGGCCATGGAATCGCGACTGGATCTGCAGATGGTGAAGCTGCAGGCCGATGCCCTGGCGAAGAACCTCGGACTGACCCGCAACACGCGCGTGATCAACGTGCTCGAGCTCGGCTTCCAATACAACACTTCGAACGAGGAACCGACACAGCGCGGCTACGAGATCAGCTTCGAGCTGCCGCTGTTCGACTGGGGCGAAAGTCGCGTGGTCGCAGCCGAGTCGCGCTACCGCCAGGCGCTCGAAGGGGCGCGGCAAACTGCGGTCGATGCCCGCTCCGAGGTGCGCGAGGCCCATGCCATGCTGCTGAGCCAGCATGCCGTGGCGCGGCATGTGCGCGACGAGATCCTGCCGCTGAAAAAGCGCATCTCGGAAGAAAACCTGCTGCGCTACAACGGCATGTTCATCAGCGTCTTCGAACTGCTCGCCGACGCGCGCTCGCAACTTGCCACGGTCAACACCGCGATCGAGACCCAACGCGATTTCTGGCACGCCGAGGCCGACCTGCAGATGGCCCTGGTCGGCAAGCCCGACCTGCGGCCGATCGCGTCGGCCGGCATGGCTGCGGCTGAAGGCGGGGGCGGTCATTAGCAGAACCATTTGTCCGCGAAGGACGCGAAGAAGCGCGAAGGAACCCACTTGTCGATTTTCATCGCGTTCCTTCGCGCCCTTTATGCCCTTTGGGTATTCGCGGTTGAACGATTTTTAAAGGATTTCTCATGACTTCTAGACGTGATTTTTTCAAGCTCACTGGTGCAGTCGCCGCAGCCTCCGCCAGCCCGGCGGCGCTAGCAGCCTTGCCCGAGCTGGTGAGCATGGACAGCCCCGACACCCAGCCGCCACTTGTGCCGCCCGACGGCCGGCCCTACAACCCGGTGGTGACGCTGAACGGCTGGACGCTGCCTTGGCGGATGAAGGACGGGGTGAAGGAATTCCACCTCGTCGCCGAGCCGGTGGTGCGCGAAATCGCACCGGGGATGAAAGCCCATCTGTGGGGCTACAACGGCCAGTCGCCCGGACCGACCATCGAGGTGGTCGAGGGCGACCGCGTGCGCATCTTCGTCACCAACCGCCTGCCCGAGCACACCAGCATCCACTGGCACGGCCAGCGCCTGCCCAACGGCATGGACGGCGTCGGTGGACTGACCCAGCTGCAGATCAAGCCGGGCAAGACCTTCGTCTACGAGTTCGTCGCGCGACGCCCCGGCACCTTCATGTACCACCCGCACGCGGACGAAATGACGCAGATGGCGATGGGCATGATGGGGTTCTGGGTCACCCATCCCAAGGGCAGGCACCCGCTGATCCAGAACGTCGATCGCGATTTCTGCTTCCTGTTGAACGCCTACGACATCGAGCCGGGCAGCGCCACACCGCAGGTCAACACCATGCTCGACTTCAACCTGTGGACTTGGAACAGTCGTGCCTTTCCCGGCATCGACAGCCTCAACGTGCGGCTCAACGACAAGGTCCGAATCCGCATCGGCAACCTCACCATGACCAATCACCCGATTCACCTGCACGGGGTGGAGTTCGAGGTCACCGGCACCGACGGCGGGCCGACACCGAAGGGCTCGCGCTGGCCGGAAGTGACCACCGACATCGCCGTCGGGCAGATGCGGCAGATCGAGTTCCTCGCCGACGAGGAGGGCGACTGGGCGTTCCACTGCCACAAGAGCCATCACACCATGAACGCCATGGGCCACGGTGTGCCGACCCTGATCGGAGTCGATCACTCGGGGCTGGCGGGCAAGATCAGCAAGCTCATTCCGGACTACATGGTGATGGGCGAGCGTGGCATGGCCGACATGGCGGAAATGGAAATGCCCCTGCCCGACAACACCCTGCCGATGATGACCGGGCAAGGCCAGTATGGCCCGATCGAAATGGGCGGCATGTTCACCGTGATGAAAGTGCGGCGCGAGCAAAAGCGTGGCGACTACTCCGACCCGGGCTGGTTCAGGCATCCGGACGGAACGGTAGCGCGCGAAGTCGATTCCCCGGCCGAAGCCGTTCGCGCCCCACGGAACGCTTCACCGCAGGGCAAGCCGGGCGATGTGGAAGTGACCGTGCGCAAACCCAGCGGCCATGCCGGACACTGACAGACCCAGGAGACACTCATGAACACTGCATTATTTTTCGCAGCGCTACTTGCCCTGGGAGCGACCACCGTTCACGCCCACGGCGACAAACATGCTCCCGCCGCGAGCTACCAGGCCGAACAGAAGGACTGGGGGATCATGGGTGAACGCGGCGCGGTCAAGCGCACCGTCACCATCGACATGACCGACAACATGCGTTTCACGCCCGAGCGGATCAGCCTGCGCGAGGGCGAGACCGTGCGCTTCGTCGTCAGGAACAAGGGGAAGATGCTGCATGAAATGGTGATCGGCACGGCAGAGGAGCTGCGCGAGCACGCCGCGATGATGGCCAAATTCCCGGACATGGAGCACGACGAGCCCTACATGGTGCATGTCGATCCGGGCAAGAGCGGCGAAATCGTCTGGAACTTCAACCGTCCCGGCAGTTTCGAATTTGCCTGCCTGATCCCCGGACATTACGAAGCCGGGATGCGCGGCACGATCACCGTCACCTCTCGCTGAATCTGAAAGGAAATCCCATGAAAGCTTTATTGATCCCGCTGCTTGCCGCCACCTTCATCGCCAGCACCGCTCATGCCGAGCCGGCGTCGGCACCTGCTGCCGCTGCCAGTAAGGCGCCGATGAGCGAGGCGGTGGTACGCAAGGTCGACCCCTCCGCCGGCAAGATCACGCTGCGCCACGGGCCGATCGCCAACCTCGACATGCCGCCGATGACCATGGTGTTCCAGGTCAGCGAACCGGCGCTGCTCGGCAATGTCAAGGCGGGTGACACGGTGCGCTTCAGCGCGGAGAAGATCGGCGGCGCCTATACCGTGACCGCGATCGAGGTGGCGCGCTAGCGACGGTTCAGTTCGGCGGGGGCACCGGCGCGTCCTGCGCCAGCGCGGTCGGCTCCGGCTGCAGTGCGGCGCGGCTCATGCGCCGGGCCTCTTCCTGCATCGCCGTCACCTGCTCCGGCTTGAGTTGCCACACCAGGCTGTCGCGCGCCTTGGCTGCCGAATCGATGCCCTGCGCGGCGGCGAGATTGAACCACAGGTAGGCGCGGGCCTTGTCCACCGAGGTGCCGGTGCCGTAGCGATAAAGTTCGCCGAGGCTGTACTGGGCGTTGGCGTGGCCTTTCAGGGCAGGCTTTTCGATCAGGCGGAAGGCGGCCTGGTAATCCTGCACCACGCCGCGCCCCTCGAGCAGCGCCAGGCCATACTGGTACTGCGCTTCGGAAAGTCCCTGTTTGGCCGCCATTTCATACCACTTCGCCGCCTCCTTCTCGTTCTTGATGACGCCGTCGCCCTGGGCGTAGCGATGCCCCATCGCCAACTGGGCTTCGGCGTCGCCCTGATCAGCCCGCTCGTTGATCAGCTTGTAGGGGGTAGCGGAAGCCTGGAATCCCAGGGGACGCTCGTTCGCCACCCAGGCAGTGAGCGCGGCCAGCCCGAAGACGCCAACCCCCAGGAGAACAGGCTTGAACGGATTCAATACCCAGAAACGGTGGCGGCAGGCCTGACAGCGGCGCGGCGAGAACAGCAATCTGCGCCTCAGGCCATCACCGCTCTTGTAGCGTGCGTCGCGTGTCTGGTCACTTCCGCAATGGGGGCAGGAACTTGGCATGGCTGGGAGTTTATCGCGATTGCGCCAGGATGTAATCGACTGCCGCCTCGATGTCAGCGTCAGCCAGGGCAGGATTGCCGCCCCTGGCGGGCATCGCCCCCTTGCCGTGGATGGCCGATGCGTAGAGTGCATCCATCCCCTGCGCCACGCGTGGTCCCCAGACCAAGCGGTCGCCGAGTCGCGGAGCACCGGCTATGCCCTTGTCATGGCAGAAGGCGCAAGTCTGCCGGTAGACCTGTGAACCGGCGTTGGAATCAGCCGGCGCTGAATACGGGGAAGCTGAATTAGCGGGGGCGGTCGACGCAGCTTCTGCCGCAGCAGGTTGCCCCGCGGGGGCTGATGTGACGGATGACGTGTCGGATGACTGGCCGCAGGCCGCCAGCGTCGCCAGCAGGCCGATCGACAGCAGGCAGGCTGGCTTCACGCGGAATTGCCCGAACGCCATTCCGCCCGAGGCCAGCTTCGGGTCAGAGCTTGCCGCCGGATTCCTTGATCATGTAGGCGACGGCGTTGGCAAGATCCGCTTCCGACAGGTCGGCACTGCCGCCCTTGGCCGGCATGGAGCCAATGCCGTTGAGGGCCGATGCATAAAGCGTGTCGTAGCCCTTGTCGAGTCGGGCCGACCAGCCTGCCTTGTCGCCCAGCTTGGGAGCACCCGCCACGCCTGCACCATGACAGGCAACGCAGTTCGCTTCGTAGATCGCCGCGCCCTTGGCGGGATCCGGCTTGGCTGCGACGGCTACCGCAGCGGGGGCAGCGGCCTCGGGGGCCTTGAAACTGCCGCCAGCCGAGTTGGCCAGATGGGCAACCGCACGCGCCACTTCCACGTCAGACAGGTCGGCATCGCCGCCGCGTGCAGGCATCTGGTTGAAGCCGTTGATGGCATGCGCGAGCAGGGTGTCGAATCCCTTGCCGAGTCGACCCGCCCAGTCGCCCTTGTTGTTGAACTTCGGTGCGCCGAGTGCGCCCGAATCGTGACAGGATGAGCAGACCGCGGTGTAGATCTCCTGCCCCGAGCGCTCGACCCTGGGAGCGTTGGCATCGACCGCCGCCAAGGTGGCGAAAGGCTTGATGCGTTCGAGCGTCGCCTTCTGCGCGGCTTCGCTGGAATTATCCGCGATGTGGCTGCCCTGGATGCCGAGGATCAACTGGACGATGAGGAAGATGGCCAGAAGCGGCGCCAACAAACCGGCGACAAGCGAAATGATGACTTCCTGCGGCGTGGCTTGCGTCATTTTGGCGTGCGAATCGGCCATGATGTTTCCTTGGAGGTTGCGGTCAAAGCCCGGGATTATAGGGCTTGCCGCCCCCGCAGGAAAGGCCGGCAAGCCCCCGTCGATAGACGAAAACAGGCAAACCGGCTATGCTTCGGCCTCCTTGCGCCCGTAGCTCAGCTGGATAGAGTACTGCCCTCCGAAGGCAGGGGTCGTGCGTTCGAATCGCGCCGGGCGCGCCAGGATTTCTGCTTCATCCCCAGTTGAGTTCCCTGTCGTTTCCGCCCTGCTGCAGACGGCAGCAAGGCATTGTAAGAGGAGCCGGGTGTCCTAATATTCGAGCAGGGTGTCTTGTTTAAACATTGAATGGATTGATCATGGCCACATTAAGCCAGGCTCAGCTTGATCAGCTGAAAGAGCAGTTGAACGCAGATCATCAGAAGCTTGTGGAGGAAATCCGCGGCGAACTGGAAAATTCGGGCAATCAGCAGCGCATCGAGTTGCTCAATCGCGAGCCGGGAGACAGCGGCGACGAATCGCTCGCCACCTCCCTCGCTGATTTCAATCTGACCATGATGGATAGGCAGATCGAAGAACTGCGCGATGTCGAATTGGCATTCCAGCGCCTTAAAGAGGGTGAGTACGGCATCTGCGTCGACTGTGGCCAGGAAATCAGTTTCCCCCGATTGAATGCCTACCCCACTGCCAAGCGCTGCATCCAGTGCCAGGAAAAACGCGAGAAAATGTACGCCCACGGTGGCCAACCCAGAATGTAAGTATTCCGGCCGGTCCTTCAGGTCCGTATTGTAAAAAATCAACAGAGTTCGACTATGCAAACCCCTCTTCAAATCACCTTTCGTGACATGCCCCATTCCGACGCGCTGGAGACCCACATCCGCGAAAAAGCGCAGAAGCTCGAGCAGTTCTACCCTGGCCTGATCGGCTGCCGGGTGGTGGTCGAGCAGGTCGGCAAGCACCATCACCAGGGCAATCCCTTCAATATCCGCATCGACCTGACCGTGCCGCGCGCGGAAATCGTTATCGACCGCCAGGAGAACGAGGATGCCTATGTTGCCCTGCGCGATGCCTTCGACGCCGCCAAACGCCGGCTGGAAGACCACAAACAGGCATAAGCTGCGATGCAGGACGGTCTGCCGCCCCTGATTCAGGCCCTGACCGATCCCGCCTGCCACGATCATCCGGTCGAGGCCGTGCGCCTCATCGAGACGCACATCTCCTATGTGCTGCTGACCGGAACCTATGCCTACAAGATCAAGAAAACCCTGGACCTGGGGTTTCTCGATTTCAGCACCCTGGCAAAGCGACGGCAGGCCTGCCTCGACGAGGTGCGCCTGAACCGTCGTCTCGCGCCGGAAATCTATCTCGGCGTGGTCGCTCTCACCGGCTCGCCGACCTCGCCGCGCATCGACGGCGCGGGCGAAGTCATCGAGTACGCAGTCAAGATGCGCCAGTTTCCGCCGGACGCCACCCTCGACCTGTTGGACGCGCAGGGCCTCTCGAGGCCCGCCATATGGAGGCCATCGCCGCAACGCTGGGACAGTTTCATCTCGCTGGCTGCCAGCGCGCCGAAGCGGACAGCCCATGGGGCAGCGCGGAGGCAGTATGGCAGCCGGTCGAGCAGAATTTCCTGCAGATTACGCCGCGCCTCGACGACCCCGCGGACAGCCAGCGCCTCGACACCTTGCGGCGCTGGAGCGAGACCGAGCACGCACGCCTGGCCCCGCGCATGGCGCAGCGCAAGCGCGACGGATTCGTGCGCGAATGCCACGGCGACCTGCATCTCGGCAACCTCGCCTGGGTCGACGACCGGCTGCTGGTTTTCGACTGCATCGAATTCAATCCCGAACTGCGCTGGATCGACATCGTCTCCGAAGTCGCCTTCTGCTTCATGGACCTGATCCATCGCCAGCACCGCGACTGGGCCTGGCTGTTACTCAATCGCTGGCTGGAAAAGACCGGCGACCATGGCGGCCTGGCACTGCTGCGCTACTACGCGGTGTACCGCGCACTGGTGCGCGCCAAGGTCGCCTTCATTCGCGCCAGCCAGGGCGGCGACAAGCGCGATGACGCCGCCCACGAAGGACGGGCCTATCTACAGCTGGCCGAAGAACTGACCCGCCTGCCCGCCCTGCATCTCGATATCACCCACGGCCTGTCGGGCTCCGGCAAGACCACCGTCACCCACACCCTGATGCAGAGCGCTGCCGCGATCCGGCTGCGCTCGGACGTCGAGCGCAAGCGCCTTGCCGGCCTCGACGCGCTCGCGCGCAGCGGCTCCGGCGTCGCCGCCGGACTGTACTCGGCTGATGCCACCCGCCATCTCTACCAGCATCTGGCCGACCTCGCCGACGGAATTCTGCAGGCAGGCTGGCCGGTGATCGTCGACGCCACCTTCACCGCCCGCTGGCAGCGCGATCTTTTTCGCCAGCTCGCCGATGCGCGCGGGGTGGATTTCCGCATCCTCGATTTCGCGCTTGCCGAGGCCACGCTACGCGAACGAATCCGGCAGCGCGCCCTGCAGGGCGGCGATGCGTCCGAGGCCGACCTCGCGGTTTTGCAGCATCAGCTCGAGACCCAGGAACCACTCGCGCCCGATGAGCGGGACTCGGTCGTGGCCCTCGACAACACTGCCTGAGGCCGGCCAATGCCCTGCTTGCGATCAGGTTTTTGCGGCGGGTGAATCGGTTAGACTAAAAGCCTTCCGTTGATTGCACCTTCACTCCCCATGGCTACTCCGACCCCTACCGAAATCAAGCTGCACCAGGCCTCGCTCAAGATGGAAATCGCGTTTTCCGACGGCGCACATTTCGAGCTGCCGTTCGAGTTCCTGCGTGTCTATTCGCCCTCCGCCGAAGTGCGCGGCCACGGTCCCGGCCAGGAAGTGCTGCAGGTCGGCAAGCGCGACGTGCTGATCAATGCCGCCGAACCGGTCGGGCATTACGGCATCAACCTGTTCTTCTCCGACGGCCACGACACCGGCATCTATTCCTGGGAATACCTCTACGACCTCGGCGTCAACCAGGCCGCGATGTGGGACGAATACCTGAAGCGCATGAAGGCCGCCGGCGCCTCGCGCGATCCCGGCATTTCCAAGATGTTCGAGCAGCGCCCCAAGGCCAAGTAAGGTTGCGAGATGACGGCCTGCGCCCTGTCTGTATGCGCGCCCTCCGGGGCGCGTGTTGTTTTGGTGAGCCCCTACGAGCTGGGGCGGCAGCCGTTCAATCTGGCCCAGCCATCCGCTTGGTTTGCGCGCGCCGGCATATCCATGGCCTGCCTCGATCTGTCGCAGCAGAAGCTCGATCCCGCCACGCTTGCCGATGCCGAATTCGTGGCGATCTATCTCGGCATGCATACCGCGACGCGGATTGCCGCTGCGGCCCTGCCGAAAATCCGCAGCCTCGCACCGCGCGCCCGTATCGCCGCGTTCGGCCTCTATGCGCCGGTCAACGCGGCCTGGCTGAAGCGTCTCGGCGTCGAGGCGATCTTTGGCGGCGAGTCCGAACCTGACCTGCTGGCCTGGGTAGAGAGCGGGATCGCGCCGGCCGAGCCGCTGGTGCGGCGCGACAAGATCGAATTCCTGCTGCCCGAGCGGCGTGGGCTGCCCGATTTGCAGCGCTACGCCAGGCTGATCCTCGCCGACGCCACGCAAAAGATCACCGGCTTCGCCGAGGCCAGCCGCGGCTGCAAGCACCTGTGCCGACACTGTCCGGTGGTGCCGGTGTATCAGGGCAAGTTCCGTGTCGTTCCGGTGGAGACGGTGCTCGCCGATATCGCACAGCAGGTCGCTCTGGGTGCTGCGCACATCAGCTTCGGCGATCCCGATTTTCTCAACGGCCCGACCCACGCGCTGAAAGTCGCCGAGGCGCTGCATGCGCGGTTTCCCGATCTGAGCTGGGACGCGACGATCAAGGTCGAGCACCTGCTCGATCATGCCGAGTTGTTGCCGCGGCTGAAACAATGCGGCCTGCTGTTCATCGTCACCGCGGTCGAGTCGGTCGACGATGCGATCCTCGACAAACTGGCCAAGGGCCACAGCCATGCGGACTTCGAGACGGCGCTGGAGCATTGCCGCGCAATCGGCATTGCGCTGGCGCCGACCTTCGTGCCGTTCACACCGTGGACCACGCTGGCGGGCTATCGCGATTTGCTCGCCACGCTGCTGAAGCTGCAGCTGGTCGAAGCGGTACCGCCGGTACAACTGGCGATTCGCCTTTTGGTGCCGCAGGGCTCCTACCTGCTGCAGCTGGCGGATTTTTCCGCGCGCGTCGGCACCTTCGACGAAGCCATGCTGGGATATCCGTGGCAGGCCGACGACCCGCGCGTCGATGCCCTGCAAAGCGACATCATGAGCTGGGTGATGGACGCGGAAAAAGCCGCGCTGCCACGCGCCGAAGTGTTCGCCGGCATCTGGGCGCGCACCCATGCCGCGCTCGGCGAGGCGGCACCGCCGCTCGAACCCGCGCAATTCGGCGCACCCATCCCGCATCACTCCGAGCCCTGGTACTGCTGCGCCGAACCGACCGACACCCAGCTCGCCAGCTTCTGAGCGTTTCATGCCACGACTTCTTCTGCTGCTCCCCGCCGCCGGCTACACCAACCGGGATTTCATCGCCGCGGCGGCGCGGCTGGACATCGAACTCGTCGCCTGCGCCGACTATTGCCACAAGCTCGCTCCCGGCTGGGGCCTGCCGCCGCTGATGAGCGTGGCCTTCGACCAGCCCGACGTCGCCTTGCCGCAGGTGCTGCAGGCGCTTGATCGGCCGGTGGCTGCGGTGCTGGCGGCAGACGACCACGGCCTCGCCCTGGCGGCGCGGCTGCGCGCCGCGCTCGGCCTGCCCGGCAACCAGCCCGAGGCAGTGGCGACACTCGTAGACAAGCTGCGCTTTCGCCAGCTGCAGCAGGCGATCGGCCTGTCCCACCCGGCCTTTGCCAGCGTCGCCGCCGATGACCTCGAGGCCGCTGCCGCGCCCGGGTTCCCGCTGGTAGTCAAGGCCCGTCGGCTCACCGGCAGCCGCGGCGTGCTTCGCGCTGACGACATCGGCCAGCTGGCGCAGGCGCTGCAGCAGGTGCAGCGCATCCAGTCACGCGCCCAGCGCAATGCCGACGAGTTGCTGGTCGAGGCCTTCATTCCCGGCGTCGAAGTCGCACTCGACGGCGTGCTCGAACAGGGACGACTCCGCGTACTGGCCGTGTTCGACAAACCCGATCCGCTGGACGGTCCGGCCTTCGAGGAAACGCTGCTGGTCACTCCGTCACGCCTGCCTGCCGCGATGCAGAACGAACTGGCCAGAGCGGTCGAACAGGCCTGCGTCAGTGCGGGTGTCAGTGAAGGGGTGATTCACGCCGAGGCGCGCATCAACGAGTCCGGGGTGTGGCTGCTGGAAATCGCGCCGCGCGGCATCGGCGGCCTGTGCGGCAGGGTGCTGGACACCACCCTCGGCATGGGGTCGGCGGAAATCGTGCTGCGCCACGCGCTCGGCCTGCCGCTGCCGGAACAGCAAAGAGACACCGCGGCCGGTGTGATGATGATCCCGATACCCGCCAATGGCATCTTTCACGGCGTCGATGGCCTCGACGCCGCTCGCGCGGTAACGGACATCAGCGGCATCGAGATCACCGCCCACCCCGGCCAGCTGGTGGCCCCGCCACCCGAAGGCTCGGGCTACCTGGGCTTCATCTTCAGCCACGCCGCCACCCCGGCCGATGCCGAAGCGGCCCTGCGCACCGCCCACGCCACGCTGATGCTGAACATCCAGCCTCTGCTCAGACCATGAGCGACTTCCAGCGCGAACTTGCCGCAGCCATCGGCCGCGCCACCGGTTCAGCCTTCGAAATTCGCAGCCGCGAGGCTGCCCAGGGCGGCGACATCAGCGAGTCCTTCAGGCTCGGCGACGGCACGCGCGCTTTCTTCGTCAAGACCCAAGCCGCCACCCGCCTCGACCTGTTCGAGGCCGAGGCGGCAGGGCTCGCCGAGCTTTCCGCCGCGAACGCGGTACGGGTACCGCGGGTGATATGCATCGGCATTGCCGCCGGACGCGCCTACCTGGTGCTGGAACACCTGGCTCTGCAGTCGCGCGGCGATGCGGCCAGCCTGGGGCGACAACTGGCGCAGCAGCATCGTGTCAGCACCGGGCGTTTCGGTGGTGCGCGCGACAACTGGATCGGCGCCACGCCACAGCCGAATGCCTGGGCCGACGACTGGATCGACTTCTGGCGCGAGCAGCGCCTTGGTTTCCAGTTGAAACTGGCGGCGAAAAATGGCTACGGCGGCCCCCTGCAGCGCGACGGCGAAGCGCTGATGGCGCGGCTGGACGAATTCTTCGGCGCCAGCCGTCCCGCGCCATCACTGCTGCACGGCGACCTGTGGGGCGGCAATCACGGTTTTCTCGCCGATGGTCCATACGATCTTTCATGCCCTTCAGGGCATAGAAAGTCGGAGTACCCGTGTGGTGAGCCGATGATTTTCGACCCCGCGGTGTATTACGGCGACCGTGAGTGCGACCTTGCCATGAGCGAGCTGTTCGGCGGATTCGCGCCGGCGTT
>Ga0209703_1000119_pt1 | contig 18813 bp, 33 predicted proteins | sample PPLLak12cMay2015_2_FD_187256 | JGI IMG/M metagenome (GOLD analysis project Ga0209703, IMG submission 187256) | Freshwater sediment microbial communities from Prairie Pothole Lake near Jamestown, North Dakota, USA - PPLs Lake P8 Core (1) Depth... | ecosystem: Environmental > Aquatic > Freshwater...
CCAATTCAATGCTTTTCTTTCCCACAGAATAACATATTGCTGACATATGGTGTCTCCTTTCTTGGTCTGTAGACCTTGTGGGACCGGCCCGAATCGAACGGGCATTTCCTGCTCTTCAGGCAGGCGCTATGACCACGTAAGCGACAGCCCCTTTTCTTGTAGCGCCGACGGGAATCGAACCCGCGTTATGAGATTGAAAGTCTCATGGCCTTTCCTATTAGGCCCACAGCGCCATGGTAGGCCGCCGGGGAATCGGACCCCGATTTGCTGGTTAAAAGCCAGCTACTCTACCACTGAGTTAGCGGCCCGCAATTAATCAGTGTCATACGACTCGCTCTTTAGATCTTCCTCTAATTCATCAAGATGAAGAGCCGTCTTTTCAATAAAACACTTTTCGGCCAAAAACCAACCGTATAGGCTTTCCATGCCATTTTCTCCATTAATCAACACTTCGTAAAGTAATGCAGAAGCATTATTGATTGTTATTTCATCCATGTTCATGTGTTCGACCCCCTTCGTTTTTTTTCTTGGTGACCGGAGGAACTTGAATCCTCAACCACACGGGCCACATCCGTGCGCTCTACCATTGAGCTACGGCCACAGTAGAAAATCCAAATCTTGGGTTCCCTGCTGTGCCCATACCTGAAATATAATCATTCTTATTGTCTTTGTCAAGGGCCCAAAACAAAAAAAACGAGTAACCTTTTTCGGCTCTCGCTGACGGATCATACTCTATGCTAAGAAGGTTCGTAACCTAGATCATGATCCTGCACACGAGGGCGCTAAAGCGGATCGGCCAAGTTTCTTTATTATGTCTGGAACATAACATTGTCGATGAATCCATTTTATTGCCCTCTCTTTTTATTTTATGGTGGGTGAGGGGGGAATCGAACCTCCACAGCACTAGGCTACGATTTTACAGACCGCTAAGCTCACCACACTGCTCAACTCACCCAAAAGACGCCATGCACTATGCTTATTTTACACATGACGGCCACTTATGTGGACTTAATCCTGATGCCTATGCAGAGCAGGAACAGTCAAAAACTTATCGTTGTCTCTATATAATAGGAGGTTAGTTAATTCTTTCCTCTCTACATTTGCCACTACGACACTGGCCACCGTATTTTTTACACATCAAAAGATCGTGTGAACAACAGTGACACTTTTCTTCAAACAACGTACCATCTTCTTTGCACTTCAAAAGTCTTTCTCGAAATCCTTCGTATTTTTGTTTTTTCATACCTATAATATAAGTACTATTTTTTATTTGTCAAGGCCTCATTATAAAAACATTGTTGGTAATCTCACCATCAAACCAATCTTTCACAAAGTGTACCGTGATTTCCCATCGAAAACTTTTACAACTAAAGATGTTTAAAAAAACAGCTGCACCCTCATCAACTGTATGCAGAACGATAGAGCTTGTTTTGATAAACTGCACAACCGAAATACCTTTTGAATGTAAAGGCTCGTCTTCGCTGAGGCCTGGATCACCCTCATATTCCCAAAAATGTGCTGCAATCTTTTCCATATCTATAAATTTACAAAGACAATCCAAAAACTCCTCTATATTTTCTCTGCTGAATTTCTCTACATTACAGCCGTGTAGGTCGAGGATTAATTCCGTACCAAATGATCTCATGGCTTTGTCCTCCTCCGTTGAAAATTTATATAGAGGTAAAATACTTTTAATAACCCTCTATTTTAAGAGGGTTACATTATTCTTTTTCTTTTTCTTTCTCGGCTTTATCGTAATCAACGCGCTTTTGATAGAGCCCTTCTAGTTCTCTAGCCAAAGCTTCTTTAATCTTCTTAAGATCTCCGAGCCTCATAATCACATCATCAAGCTGGCCATCAGCAAGAAGGCCGTTTATGGTGGTATCTATTACTTTTGTAGCGTCATATTTGCCGGCCTGAAACAATGACCTGGATGTGGCTTCTATCTGGTCACAGACCATAAGCACGGCGGACCCAACACATTTTGGGGTAGAACATTTGTATCTAAACAAATCTTCCACATCTTTACCCGACTTTGTAAAAAAATACTTCATGACAGAACTACCGTGGTGTTGGCTAATAATCTCTATCATCTTTCTAGGAAAGCTCTCGTCATTCACCAACACATTAACACCGTCTGAAACATGGCGCCCTATAATCTGGGAACTTACCCATGCTGGCAACTCCTTGTGTGGGTCTTCATCTTCCAGCTGATTTTCTGAAAAATACTTCGGATTGTTTATCTTTCCGATGTCATGATACAGAGCAGCAACCTTCATAAAAATAACATCGAGATCGAGTGCCATGCTTACACCCTCTACAATAGACGCCAATGATTGCGAGTGTTTATATGTCCCAGGGCATGCGTCACGTAACCTTTGCAATAGAGGGTAACTAGTGTCAAGAAGGTTGTGCAAATCCTCTTGTTTTTCTTGTTTGTCAATTACCTTTTCTTCTTTGTCTATTGTTGCCGGTGTCATTTTAGTTTTCCTTTATGGATTTAAAAGTTTATCCAACTCCTGATTAGATTTGTGGTATAGTTCGTCCCAATAGGTGCTTTCGTCACGCAGAAAAGCATCTCTAGGTGTTCTGGCCAACTCTCTTTCCACCCTCCTAAGTTGTGTTCTAGCCTGATCACGAATATTCATCCAATACTGTGTTAGTTGTTGCCGACGAAACTCATTAAGAGAAGCAACCAACCCTTTTTCTGTGTGGTCTACCTTCATATACACCCTTGTCTCCACGGCGCCCACAGCAGCATCTATTCTATTCTGCACGCGGTCACCAAGCTGCCAATAAAGTACAAGGATAGCAGTAATGGTACCAAGAACAGCACTAATTTTTCCTACCAACCAACCTTTTCCATTAGGTGTTGTCATTTTATATCTCCTTTAATGCACTGTAATCTTTTTCCGCCCTTCCCATAGTTCTATATAAAACTCGGCATTATCATAATCAATTTCTTTCCCGGCCATAAAATCATCTACACCTTCATATACAGGGATGTCTAAATCCATGGCCTCTCTTATCTCACCCAACGTGCCGCCGCTTTGTTCCCACCCTTCTATAAGAACAACTGCGTCACAGCGTCTTAAAATTTCCAAGCCACCATCAATGAATGTTTCTTCGTCGCACAAACCACTATAAAAAGCAGTAATTTTATGTGGACAAATAGCATACGCGCCCATCTGCCACAATCTCCAATTAACTTCTTCGGCCTTTTGAATATTTCTTAGTCTTTCAAAATCATTTTTGGCCGTGTAAGGCCCGGCAACATAAATCACGTCTTCCATATTCTATTCTCCTTATTCATAATCTCTTATAACAATACCGACTGTATTGCCAATAGGAATATTGTCTTTACTTCTCTCTAAATATCTAACGGTCAGTTTCTTTCCGATATAATCTTTAATATTTTTATACCATTCTCGTCTCTGTGCGAGAGTTCCTTTTGGGCAAGCCTCAAAAGTTCTCCCTGTGCCATCACCAAGATCACAAATAAAAATGACACAACCCTCATGAAGTCCTGTCCCTGGTTTACCGCCCACAATAGTAAACTCCTCATCTATAAATTCTTTGTATTTCTGTAAATCCTTACTTCGGTGGATAAACTTATATAAACTCTCCCTATTTCGAATGATGACACCTTCATACCCAGCCTGAACAAAATCATTATGCCAATCATATACATCGCTTTCTTCCAAAACCATAGTGGTTGGAACCACTACAATAGAATCACCAACATTTAAGTTTTTTTCTAACCATCTAATTCTTTCATAAAAAGGTACTTTCGGTTCTGCTTTATCATATAGATATAGTTTTAGTGTTAATGTTTCAGGCTGCCATTTCTTTACCAAACTAACGATGTCCTGCAAGTCCATACCATGTAGGTAAACCTCACCATCAGCAATGTCCCCTACTGAAAGTGCCTTTAGTAGTTTAGTATCAAAGTGATGTATTGTAGTATATTCTTTTCCTTTCCTAGATGTATACTTTATTGTAGATTCGTCTATCTTGTGGCAAAACACCCTAACTCCATTAAGTTTAGGCTGTGCGTAACAAGGGTATTTTATATTGTGTTTTCTTTCTCTAAAGTCTAGTGCTAACATGGGTAAAAGAACATTATCTGTTTCTTTGGGCAGATCTTCCGTGTAAGCACTGTCTTTTTTCTTATTCCAAAGAGATTGGGCTTCAAAAACTGCTTGTTCGAATATCGTAGTTTCATTTGCTCGGCCAATATTTTTGCCGGCCGAAATTTTTTTGTCTGACGTCTGCATTTGACAATTAGTAAAACCGTGTGTCCTTCTAATAGCACAAGTACCATCCCCACACTCATGAACGGAAACCTGCCACTCTTTTTGTTTTCCGGTGGATGCGGATGCATAGAGCTTTGGAAATAGTTTACTCCGCATGTTGTGCATTTTTTCTATACCTTTCCAGCTTTTTACTAGTCCGTTCTAATTTCTTTTCTCTGACCTCATCAACCAACTTTGGCCCAATAAACTGCCTCACCTGCTCTACTACATTAAGGACGTCCGCCGTCTCTTCAATAAGTTCATCAACACTTCCATCATGGTTCCATGGATACTGGTTGTCGTCTGTTTCATCTAAACACCTAACATCCATTTTATCTAAATGTCTAATAAAATGAGAAACAGCAACAATAAGCTCAGCACATTCCTCTTGAACAACTCGAAGTTGCTTTTTTTCACCCCAAAAAGCCAAACACTCTTTATAAAGTTTTTCTTTGTCAATCATTTTTAAGCGCCTCGTATTCTATTAGATCTATAGTAAAAGAATCGTCCAAAACACTACGACCATATCTCCTAACTAATTTCTCTTTGTAGTCTTCCAAATAAGATAATGCAGGATTTGTAAATGTCAAGTAGAAACTTACACCAGACGCAACTAACGTATCAAAATTTCTCCAAAAAAGATTTTCTTTAAATTTTCTATTTGTATTTCTTTCAAAATCCTCGTGTGTTACACCCTTAATATCCACCGCCAATAACACGTTATTTTTTCTTAGTGGAACTAACCACTCCAATTTATATGGCTTCTCTATTAACAACAAATCGCTGTGGAAAATTTCGTCCGGCCATAAATAGGATACAATCTCACCCCATTTTTCAAGGTAAAGTGCTGGTGCGCCGCCCATGAGATGAAAAACACGCGCCTTAGACATTCTAAACCAACCTACCAAGTCTTCGGTGCGATATTCAACACAGTCCCCCATTACACCATCTCTTGTCACATAACAATAAGGACAGTTTAGCGGACAGCCTTTTAATTGTACAACAAACTGGCGATGTAGATCTATCTTTGAAAAACCAGTTCTCTTGTTATAGATATGTGGGAACTGATCGTATCCTCCGCCGCCACGGTAAGTATTACACAAGCGGAAATCACCAAATAAATCTTCCGGCCTTACATCTTTTAGTTGACGTCCTTGAATAGGACATACTTTCCATTTATACATGGCCTAAAATCCTCACACATATTGGTGCTTTATTCTAACCATATTTTTACACCATTAATAAGCATAACTAAAGTAACGGCAAGACCAACAACAAATAACACAACAAATATAGCAACGCACGATCCCTCTACCTCGTCTGGGTCAAGACCAACTTTGTAAAACCACCTTAAAAACCACTTAGACATATCAAAACCTCCTAAACAATATCTCGTAATATTCGACTTGTTGCTCTTCATAATATTGTTGCCACTGCATCTCATACTGCTCTTCATAATATTCTTGCTGCTGCGATCTTTCTTCATGCTCGATCATCGAAGCCATCTGCTGATTTTCCTCAGAGCCATAACCATAACCAGCGTCATTAGCCATATCGTTATATACACTCATTATGTTATTTCCAAAGTGACTTCCACGTACGTTCCTCCAAGTTAATAATGAACTTGAAGAAAGGACACTCACCATCATACCAACCTTTTACTAATAAACAAGATACTGCGTGTCCCACCCAAAGAAATGAATATAGAAATAATATTACTACAAATACAAATAACATAATACTGTATACGGCGTCTTTTATATCATCCATCTTTCCTGTCCTCCGGCCTCAACAAAAGATTTCTTGTCATGCCCTGATCGTCAAGTTTCTTTTGTTCGACCTCTATTTTCTTTCGTTGCACAAGCTCAACAACCTTCAACCTCTTTTGTATCTCAGCATCCCTTCTAGCGCGAGCTATAGGGCAATTGATATCAATGCATGTTTTCTCACAGATACCAACAAAAACTCTCATTTGTGTTGCAGGGCAAAAACGAAATCTACTTTTTAGAAGTTTATTATTTCCCTTAGTAGCGCTCCGCAATCTGGGCATATTAGTTCCTCTCCAAACTCCACCTTTTTACGAAACTCAACATAGGAACATCGTGTACACTTAAAAGGCTTACCAACAAGCTTCTCCGCTTCTGCTTGCTCTTCTTTCTTAAATCTTCCATTAACTTTGTGCATAAAATCCCCCACTAATGAAGTTAACCAATCAACCATAACAACCTCCCTACTCCGGCATAAAATCATAAAAAGAAGGATCTATACTTAACATGTAAGTAGCCGGCTGTCTCAGTGCTGACTCATTATATTCGATGAGGTAATTATACTTCATAGATTTGTTCCAAATCCTTAACCGCTGTTCTATGATCTTCCTACCAAACTCTTGCATAACAACCAAATTTTTGAAATCCCTAGAATATTTTGACCTAAGCCACTTTAAATAACCGCCTTGGGACAGCGCCCAAAGAACCTCATCTTTCTTTTCCAAAAGATTGTCTTCATTTGAAATAAAAATCTTTCTGTAATCTGGATATTTTTGATTCACGGAATCCAAGATTATTTTGTATTCGGACGCTATAAAACCAGTAACAACCAAACCAAACTGATGAACCACAAACTGAACAGAAATACTCTTTATAATCCTATCCAATTTATAGCCAACCCTAAAAGCATTCATCATCATGGTTAGTGATGCTTCTAATTCGTCGAATATCATTACACAGCTTCCTTCTTACCTTCGTCGAGCATATAAAACGGAGGGCTAGACGGTTTGTCCTTGAAGGTAAATATTGCAGCCTCACCGTCGGTGCTTATCTCTACCACAGTATCTGCTGTTGATTCTGCATTAAGCAGTCTTCTAGCAAGTGGCGTAGAAATTTCTTTTTCAATAAATCTCTTAAGCGGTCTAGCACCGTATTCTTCGTTAATACCTTTATCATAGACAAAGTCTCTAACCTTATCATCAAAAACCAACTCAACATCCTTATATAGTGAATCATTTGTCTTCATATTTTCGCCAAGTTTATACAACTCAATATCAATGATCCTCATGTAGTCTTTTTTAACTAGATTTCTGAAGTTTACAATGGCGTCAATACGATTCAAAAACTCAGGCTTAAACTTCTTTTTAAGTGCTTCTGTAAGCGCCAAATTTTTTTTGTCCTCGGTCAAAACACAAACGTCACCGAAGCCGATAGTTTTCTGTACAGCCTCTACCTCTGACACACCAACGTTGGATGTCATAACAATAACAGCATCCCTAAACGGAACGGCCTTTCCCTTACCATCGGTTAGACGCCCCTCTTCAAGAATCTGAAGCAACAATTGGTGGACTTTATAGCTCGCTTTTTCTATCTCATCAAAAACCACAACGGAAAATGGATTTCGAGATAGTGCGTTCGTAAGCATACCGCCGTGTTCATGCCCAACATAACCTGCAGGAGCACCAATCAATTTTGAATATTCATGGTCTGCTGTGTATTCAGAACAATCAATTGTTATGATATTATCCTTACTACCTTTAATCAACTCATCAGCTAGAACTTTGGATGCCAGAGTTTTTCCAACACCAGTTCTACCTGCGAACAAAAAAGACCCAAGTGGTTTATTTGGATCTTTTAAACCAACACTAGACCTTTGAATAGCATCCGTTACAGTATTCACAGCCTCGTCCTGACCAATAAGAAAAACCTTCATGTTGTCGCCTAAACGAAGGATATCCTCCTTCGGTACATCCTTAAACATCCTCTTCGGCGCATTCTTCTTTACCTTGGAAACACTGTTTTTAAGCGCATTGCCGCCAAAAGGGGTGCTCTCGTCACTCTCCGGCTCTTCCACAATAGTTTTATCCGCTATATCTTGAGCATTCTTAAATGTAAGAAACTCATTGACTGACCTACAAAGCTCATACAACTCATGCATAAGAATTGGTGGTGCTACTGTTTTTGGAATACCAAGGTCATCGAGCATATTAAATAGGTCTTCGTATTCATCAACACAAACCGAAACGATAAAGGTTTCAAAACTGGAGCGGTTATGAAAAAACCTTTTCTTAAGAATACTCTCAACATCTTTAGGAGAAAACTCCTTGATGTTTACATATTGATTTATTCGCTTCCACCATTTTTTTACAATCTTGGCATCTAGATTTTCCACGTCACCCTCTTCTGTTTTAGGTGGTGCTTCACTATTATCCTCAAGCTCCTTCATCTTTCTCTCTATTTCAGCGGAAACATTAACTAAATCATCATAATATGAAACATCCCAACTCTTGTTTTCAGTAAGAAGAACCTCACCCTTCTTTTTTCGGCCAGTCTTAACTTTAACAACATGGTTCACATTTATAACAAGATTGTCCGCCTTAAGTAATGGGTTGACCTCCAAAATAGAGTCCATCAACTCAGCCCTAATCTTCATAAGATCTGCCGGCTCAACTGCCCTTTGGTTAAGATACGCCAGCATTTGGTTAACATTTGCGACACAGGTGGCTATCATAAAATCTTCATACAAACTCCTAGATATCTGACCCCTTTCACCTGAAAGCTGCGTTAGTTTGTCGTCCAAAATGTCCTTTGGTATTTCAAGTACCAAAACCTCAAAATCCACTATCTTTAAATACTTACGATGAACTCCATAGTCACTCTTTCCCATGAAAACCTCCGCTATTTTTTATCGATATCGTTTCCGTATTTAATTACTGTAACAGCATCCTGGTAAGACAAGTCTTCGGGTTTTTTTGGTAGATTTTCTGCTCTACCCAAAGCGTCAGACACCAACTTCGAGAAGCGCATGTTCTCTGGAATATCCCCAAACAACGACTTCTTTATTTGTAGTAACCCCTGGATCGCAACCTTCTGCACATCGGTAATTTTATGTGCGCCGGACTCTTGCATAATCTCCGTTGGTTTGTTAGCGGGTTTATTCTCTACGTTTGTTGTTTTAGGCACACTTTTTACAGGCGGTGTGGTTTGCGGCGACGGTGGTGGCGTACCTGCATCTTTCCGACTTGGAAAAGGAGGTGGTGTATTGCCCGTCGTCCTAACAGGATCTTTCTGTGTTTTTGGAGCCGGTTTTGACTCGTGCTCGGTGTGTGCCGTAAAAGGTCCACCCTCTTCTTCAATATTTTCCAAATATAACCCAACACCCCATCTTGTACAAGCGTTCTTAATTGCTTTGGCTTCTGCAGACTTATACGCGTTACCTAAATCAATAACCTGACCTGACTTTTGGCCCTCGCTGTATCTTGCCACCAAACTACTACCATAACCATCATGTGAAAATACACGGCCGGTTTCAGAATCAAAAGCGGTTACACGTACACGCACCACAATAAAATCATCTGCACGCTCCTGCGAGACCACCTCTGTGGACCAATTACCATTAAAAACCCTATTCATTCTGTCCACAATGTCTGTGCTAGGAACATATTTAAATGTCATACCACCCAAACCCCTACGTTCCTTAAGTTCAAAAGACCCATAAAGACTATTAATAACTTCTTCCTTCATTTTTTTCTCCTTTCAATTTTTTCTTACCTATAATATAAGCATTGTTTTTGCATTTGTCAAGGGGCAAATGTGTCCGCCCCTCGACAAATTTACTATAATTATTAAAAATCAAAATAATCCTGAAGCTTTTGAATATCCAAAAACAAACCTTCTGGGTTTCTAACAACCAGTTTATTCTCGGATGTATACAAAAACTTAGTGTTAATCTCGTCTGCATAAGACTCGCTAATCTCAGACGAAATCTTTTTAATTAATTCATATGTTCCGGGCCCACCAATTTTATCCCAAAACTCCTCACCGATAAGGACTGACGGATCACCGTTCTTTATATCAAACCACCTCATTGGCGGAGACCAACGGAAGTTCTCTCTACCACCACCGTACGGGTTGTAATTAAGAACGAAATAGGCCTCGTCAATTAAAGGCTTCTCCATGGCATAAAGCTTTAAAATTCTTTCCTTAGCTGCCTTTGCCTGGTCATTGTTAGCAAGGGGGCTCTTACACTCCGCCGCAATACGTGAATGATTGCCGGCCCTATTTACTGCATACAGATCTGCATTTACAATAACCTGCACAGATTTTTTACTCTTGCCGTCTAAAATGTAAGCCAACTCTTCTTTGAAGTTTGGCTTAGCGGCAGTACTTTCAAGACTGTTTAGAATGTTGTCAATACGACGCATTCTTTCTACACTTACCCTACCAATGATGGTGTAGTTGGTACGGCCATACCCAAGATAAGATTCGGCTAATGAACCAGCCAGCGCCTGAATCAAAACAGTACCTGAGGAAGTAGAGCACGTTCTTTCCAGCTTCCTAATATTGGAAATATTGGAAGGTAATAGATTAAACGGGTTCTCAGTCTGAACTTTAACAGACTCCGTGGCCTTCTCAATGGCATTCTCTATAAAATCAACCATTGTACTTCTAACAATCTCAGACTTACGTGAATCAGAAACAGCTACTACACGTCGATGTGTCAACTCCCTTACTTTTTGTAACTTCTGCATAATAAAATCTCTCCTTTCTGAATTAAGATACAACAAATATTTTTTTAAATTATCAAAATGATAGCTTTTTGATAAGCTCTTCCCTTGTGATAGATTCTCCATCAAACCATGTTCCTCCGTTATCTGGCGTTGTCCACTCCTCAGTAATATAGTGAAAACCAAGGTATTCCCATCCATCATTTAATGCCTTTATACCAGCATCGACCCATCTATCGACGTGAGAAAAAAGTCTTTTCTGCCACGGCCTACAGCCACTACAATGAGATTTTATTTCTAGCAATATTACTTTTTTAGTACGCTCATTGGCTAAAATAAAATCTAAATCAGAAACCCTATAACCTAGATAACTATCGGGTAAATTCACACGAACCCACAAACTAAAATCTAAGTTCCTTTCACCTGTTTGTTCTTCACGTGTCATTGTTGTCTCCTTCAAACAAAAAATTCCGTTGGTCTAGTCTCCTCTCCGAAAGTTTTACAAACTCAGGATTAAGCTCAATGCCTATGTACTTCCTGTCCAGATCATAGGCCACCCTACAAGTAGTACCAGAACCGGAAAAACAATCCATTACGACTCCGTTGGGGGAGCAACCCGCCTCAATCGGCGTCGCCACTAACTTTCTCGGGAATACAGCAAAGTGTGCACCTCTGTATCCTTCTGTGTTTATAGACCACACGGTTCTTTTATTTCTTCCTTCTGGGTTTGGCCGCAAATTTCGTTCACGATATGTGTTTTGACCAGTACCCAAATCCCATAGACTCTCGCCCTCACCATCTGTTTTCTCGCCACCCCACCTATTTATTGGTTCGTCATAAGGCTCAAACTGCTGTTTGAAATAATACTTTGTAGACTTTGTGAAAAAATACATATACTCAAAATCCACAGTAAACCTGTCTTCTGCAGAAGAGGGCATACAGTTAGGCTTATACCAAATGCATGTGTTTCTACGGATCCATCCTCTATTCTGCATCTCTAAAACCATACGCTCAGGGATGCCAACTAAGGATTTCGGCTGACAATTGTTTCCTTTGAATTTTGGTTGTCCTTCTCGCAAACCACCTTCATTATAATCACCACCAGCACCACCGCTTCCACCATAACTATCTGCGATGTTTATCCAAGCAGTACCAGTTGGTTTTAAAACACGTTTAACCTCATCAAATACATCACATAGATGTTTGATATAGAGATCGGGATTTGGTTCAGCACCCAACTCTCCACGCCATGCGCCACATTTTATACAAAAACTACTGGTAGTTTGAGAGAAAGCATCCTTAGCTGCCTTCCATTTTGTTTGAGGTGTGGACTGGCCGGTTTGTTTTTCCTCCGACCAAACATGGTCGCAGTTTTCTTGGTCGTCCCAAATGATTGGATTTGTTTGATAGTTCCGCAAATTCCAATAAGGAGGGGATGTAATAAAACAATCTACGCACTCGTCTGGAAATGTACGTAGAACTTCTATAGCATGTCCTGTATAAATTTTATTGTATTCCATATTCCTTTTCCTTGCCGTAATATAATCACTAAATTCCGTTTGTCAAGTCCTATTGGTACAATCCCAACTCTTTTAATGTTTTATAGACACCCATTCTCTTCATTTTTATAACAAAGAAATCCATTATAGTCGGTGTATGTGGCTTAAATTTCAACGACATACCCGCTTCTTTGGGTGTTCTATCATTCTTTTGATTATTACATGGCTTACAACAAGTTACACAGTTCTCAAAGTCTGTCTTGCCACCCCTAGACTTTGGTGTTATGTGGTCAATTGTTAGTCTATCGTCTTCTTTTCCACAGTAAGCACAGATAAAATTATCGCGCACGAAAACATTTTTCTTGCTGAAAGGCACGCGGTTCTTGTAAATACTTTTAACCAACTCCACCAGCCTAAGAACCTGTGGAATGATTAACTCTACAGTCCTCTCCGCATTAGTTATAACCCTCTCTGAGGCCTTAACTATCTCCGCCTTTCCCTTTACCATCAAACGAACAGCTCTTTTCCAACTAATTACATTTAGAAAGCTATAATCTGAATTGAGCAAGATCACTCTTTCCATGTGTTAATCTCCTATCTATTTTTGTATGTAAGACAGACAGAATTCGAATTAGTTATTTCTACAAACCAACTTGTCTATAGTTTTACCACTTTCATTCATAACAAACAATACCGAATCAGCAGCAGTAATGTAATGAACCGGCGCTTCATCTAAACCCTGGCCATTATATACTGATAAGAGTATAAATTCAAATTCTAAATCAGGATTATTATCGTCATAAACAAACTTATCATTACCAATAGATGCACCAAAAGGTAGACTAGAAAGAACGCCAAAACACCCCAGCTGTAAAGATATTTTATGAAACTGATTTGTACCTTTTACAGCAATCTTTCTATAGGTAAATCTTTTGCCCTCAAAAAGTTTTACTTCACAAGGAACTACTCGACAACCGGTATTTCCATCAGAATCGCTCACACCATTACCATTGTACAAATAGCCCTTCTCATCATAAATTACTAATTTTGCATACATGTCTATCTTCCTCCTTAATGTCTTTTCTGTCTATCTGTCTGTCTCACTATTGACTATGTTTCGTGGTGATACTTCACACCTTTAACGACGCTATGACCAAATATCTCATCATATTCTCTATACACGCCTTCTGTTATCTCTACCTCTACCCAATCATCAATACAGTTTGTTGCGTTAAAAGAATCCAAAGTTACATACCCCAAAAACTGTGGTCCGGGTGTATCGATATCACAAAAGACAACTTCTTCTGGAAAATATCTTTTGCCGTGTTTATCTTGAAAAACAAAGTTCATTTTTGTTCACCTCATGGAGCGGGTAACGGGACTCGGACCCGTCCCTCAAGCTTGGAAGGCTCGCATGCTGGCCACTGACACCATACCCGCTAATTTATACATCATCCTCATCGACATCAAGCCACAAAGTTAGATGATAATACCCATCCCCGTCTGGTGGTGCTGTTTGTAATTGGAAAACACTGAACCATAGATTTTGCAAATCCTCTTCCGTTAAATCTATTGTCATACCGACCTGACGTTTTTTCTTTTCCTCATTTACTTTTTCCATCTCACCTTCTCCTTTTCAATAGCATCAGAAACTTCTTTTTTTAGTTCTTTTTCCATCGCAAGCATTCTTAAAAGGCGATCTAGATTTATAGAATCGACTGTCGCCGGCAACGTCCCCAATAACCCACACTTCTCGTCAAAAAACATAGAGCTTGTTGTTTTAATACTCACGTCAACAGTAACTTGCCATGCGCCATCATCATCTTGAATAACATTCACAATACTGCAACATACATTGGCTTTGGCTAGTGTCAATAAACGTCACCCCCCACAAATTATTTGGCTGGCTCGCCTCGACTCGAACGAGGAACAGAAGATCCAAAGTCTTCTGTGTTACCAATTACACCACGAGCCAACTTGTAGCCCGGAAGGGAATCGAACCCCCACTTCCTCCGTGTAAGAGAGGCACTCTACCACTAAGTTACCAGGCTATTTTTGTTGTCTATATCTACGAAGATTTTCTCTTCGCTTCCTACGCTTGCGTTCACTGGGCTTCTCGTAACTTCTCCTGTCCTTCAGGTTCTTAAAAAGACCGTCGTCTTGAAGTCTCTTCTTAAGAATCCTCATAGCCGACTCTATGTCGTTATCAATAACTCTTACTTCTAATGGCTTAAAATCTCTCAAATTCGTTTCTCCTTATTAAAATTTTTTCTGTATGATATCCTTAATGGTGTTACCATCTACAGCAGTACCAAAGTGTTTCATGGTTATACCAACAGCCTGCATCTTGTTTTTCAGGCCGGAAAAATCTACATTATTTTTAATCCAACCAACAACTTCTTCTTCAGTTATTTCTTCTGGTAAGTACACACCAACAAAAGCTAAAAATGCCGGGTCAGTACCACGACCACTAATAGCAATAAGCTCTTCCTCTGCTTTATAGAGTTTTTTCAAAATGCGAACAACCTCGTCGTCAGACAAGACCTTCTTTGGTTGTCTCTGAAGTTCACCCACTACAATCCGAAGAATTTTCTTAAGCGCCGGATCATCCCTGGTGTTTCTTAAATCATCAACAATCTTTTCTTGAAGTGTCATAATTAATTCCTTTCTTGTGGTGGAGGCGCCGAGCTTCGATTCTCGGGTCCGACACGCCCTCATTAAGAGGTTAAACAGCCATAGTGTAAACGATGCGTAGCTTCCTGTCGAGCGTTTACCGCCTGCTCACGGCGTACTTCGATTAAGGTTGCTAGGCTCCTGTTCCCAGCTGCCTAGCGTAGCCGGCTTTAGGCACTCACAGAGAGTGTCTTAGCGGTTGCCATGGAGAGCTGACCCTCCATATAGGCCAACATTGACGATTTGCCAATTGTTTTTTTATCACAATTTTTACGTGGCTTGTGACCGTCCACGGGCTGAGTTCTTAACCAGATCCGTCCCGTCGATTCCATCTCGCCCCCATCGGGTTTATCACTTTTTATTACCGCGTCTCGTACCCCAATAAATAATCCCAAGATAAAACAACACAACAGCAACAGCAACAACCACGTCATTTATTAATTTAGACCACATTGTAGCTCTCCTTCTTCCATATAAGATAATACATAAATAAAATTTGTCAAGTGCTGTCTTATAATAATTTTAAGTGGCCGGTAAGTTTGTCTATTTTTTCAGGATTACCTGGGCCTATCGCAATACATGTATATGTTGGGTCACCGTGGAATTCAGTTCTTCCAGCATCTTGAATTAAAGCACAGGGCAAACCAGCTAACTTAGAATCCACATATAACTGCATCAAGTCGTCGTAAGTTTCTACACTGACCACAATTTTTACAAACGGGCCATGAAGCCACTGAAATACATCTTCAGACTCAGACATTAAGAGAGACCATTTCTCTGTGTCTGGCGACAGTCTTTCCTTAGACATCATATCTAATATAACCGCCATAGAAGCATGAGCAACTTGTGCAGCTAGTTTTCCTTTGCGCATGTTAAGATCTTTTCTAACTGCTATAACTTGTTTTGGTTCCATTTATTTACCCCTTTCAATATAAAAGCCTTTTAACGTCTTGCTCAGGACAGAAGTCAACAGCCGCCCTTACAATGGGCCATTGGTCTCAACATATACTTAGTTATCCACATGAGCCTTTTCCTCCTCTTCTGATTTATGATGCGGGCATTTGCCGCGTTCCTTCTGTGTTTTTTCTATCGCCTCTATTCGGGCGCTCATTTCAGTCAAAAGTTTATTGTTTGTTTTAAACAGTTTAGACTCTTTGCGCCTAGAAATAAATTCATGTATGTAATGAGCAAACTCACAACACAAATGAAAAACTATGCAAACAGATAAAATTAAATTAGTAATCGTTAATGTTTTTGTACCACCTAAAAACTCAAGTAATTCTTTCATAATGTCGTTAATATCCTTGGGCCATCCTCTAGCAACGCTATCGTGTGTTCGAAGTGGGCGGCCATCCCACCCTCTATTGTTTTCACAACCCAGCCGTCGTCACCAACATATGTTTTACCACTACCACATACTAACATGGGTTCTATTGCAATAACCAGACCTACTTTAAGTGTGTAGTTTGTTCCCCGGCCAACGTAGTTCGGTACAAGTGGTTCTTCATGTACTTCAAAACCAACTCCATGTCCTGTATAGTCTTTAATAACACCAAACAACTGTTCTCTTGCTGTTCTATAAATGGCTTTGGAAATATCGTACAATCTTCCGCCGGAAACAGAATGTTTTATACCTTCATAGAGACATTTCTCCGTGGTGTTAACAAGCTTCTGTGTACGATAAGGAACATCCCCCACTATCTTTGTAAACGCAGCATCTCCAAAAAAACCACCTCTGTTTACGCCGCAGTCCACACTAACAATATCACCCTCTTTTATTGTCCTCTGTGATGGAAAACCATGGACAACCTCGTCGTTCAAAGAAACACACAGACAATAAGGAAACCCACGATACCCCTTAAAAGACGGCAATACTTTATGATCTGAACAATACTTTTCAGCAATTTCTTCCAACTCAATAGTGGCCACACCTGGTTTTATATGCTCACGGCACAGGTGTAAAATCTCAGCTACCATCTTACTGGCGCATTCTATTTGCTGAATCTCAGATAATGTTTTTAAATGAATCATTAAATCTTATTTATCCTTGTTCAACCTTTCTATATCGCCTCTATAATTACAAAACTCGTCTGCCCAAGGCATAATAACATCAATGGCTTGTTTGGCTTCATCCGATATATTACACTGATCTAGACGCGTAAGATGACAAATCAGCTGCCAAACAAATCTATCATCTGCTTTCATATAAAAAGAGCTGCAGTCTAGTGGAAGTGCAGCAAAGTCAAGGACAGCACCCTTTAGGTCAGCATTCTTTAGGATAGCACCACCCAAGTTGGCCCGCACTAGGTCAACACCCCTTAAATCAGCATTCTCAAAGTTGGCGCGGGCCAGATCAGCACCCCTTAGATCGGCCTTCTCGAGGATGGCCCCCTCGAGGTTAGCCTCCTTCATGTTTGCACTCTCTAAATCAGCGTACCTTAGAGTAGCGTTCTTTAGGTCAGCATTCACTAGGTCAGCACACCTTAGTGTGGCCTTCGTGAAGGCAGCACCCTTTAGTGTAGCATTCACTAAGCCAGCATCCTTTAGGTCAGCATTCTCAAAGTTGGCTCCGACTAGACTCGCATTCACTAGAATAGCGCCCCTTAAATCTGCATTCTCAAAGTTAGCCTCTCTTAGGTCTGCATCCCTTAGGATAGCACCGGCTAGTTTAGCCCCCCTTAGGATAGCACCAGTTAGTTTAGCCTCCCTTAGGTCAACACCCTCTAGATTGGCGTTCTGCAAATCTGCGTGAGGTTTTAAGTCTTCTCTGTAAAGTGATTTACCATATTTATCGATTCCTATTGGTTTTTTAAATAATTTAAATAACTTCATTTTACAAACTCCTTCATTAGCAACTACAATCTTCCTCTACGAAATCTGTCCAATCGAGCTCCATATTAGGTGTTTGAACAGATTGCTCCACCAAAAGCTTTGTGCTTTCAAATATCGGATCATCAAAAAGAGCCATCTCCAAATCGGCCTTGGCTTTTTTCGACACATCACAACCCAGCGCTTTTGCTTTCCTATTAATACAAGCAGCGATCCGCTTTTTTGTAGCCGCCGAAAAATTAGCACGGCCTAAATACGCTTTAGCTACACCTACGTGTTTACAATCTGGAACTGGAAAGCTTCTGTTTGGCCCACAAAAAGTGGACTTATTCATAGCCTTTCTGTCCTTAGTCGTAAGCTTCTTTGCTTCTTCTACAGACTTCTGCGCCCTCTCAATTAATCTATCCAGAGCATTAAATTCTTCTACAGGCATAACACACCCCCTTATTTTATCTCCCATAAATTATAAAACTCACCAACAAACTCTTCTGGTGTGGCCTTATCAAACCACCCAACAGCCTCGCCGTCGGGGTTTAATACCTTTTCACATGCACGAGAATAGTCCGCTATCATCGGAAGCGTCTCCTCGTCTATCAAAGCATAACAATCAACAAAAACAAAATCAAACTTTCTGTCGGTGGCATACATATATATTAAACCGTCCGCGTTTAAAACAAGATGTCTCTTGTCGTTAATTGGGTTAGCTTGTTTTTGTACCTCAATTACGTCTTTGTTTATCTCAACGGTTGTTAATGTCTTAACTTTTGGACATGATAATATGTATTTTGAAGCCACGCCTAAACCAAGACCGATCTCCAAACAATCACCCTTGGGACGGTCGTTTATCTGCCAAACATAATCTTCCAACTCGCTTTCAATCGCCCATAGATTATGCCCGGGCCCTATATCCAAATGAAGAAAATCCATAAACCTATAGACCCTGGCCTCACCACTTTGTGCTAAAAGCTCACCGTCTCTAAAATAAAGCAAACCTTTTTTGCTGGACATTTATTAGTTTTCCTCT
>Ga0209703_1000121_pt1 | contig 18759 bp, 17 predicted proteins | sample PPLLak12cMay2015_2_FD_187256 | JGI IMG/M metagenome (GOLD analysis project Ga0209703, IMG submission 187256) | Freshwater sediment microbial communities from Prairie Pothole Lake near Jamestown, North Dakota, USA - PPLs Lake P8 Core (1) Depth... | ecosystem: Environmental > Aquatic > Freshwater...
ACCTCATTTTTCTCCAGAATGGGAAAATCTATAAAATGGGCTCCCCTGAAGAAGTCATGACCCGGGAGAATATCGAAAAGGTTTATGGCTGCGAGGTATGGGTCGATCGAAATCCCGTCTCGGGGATGCCTCGCGTCAGCCTCTTGAGGAAAGGAGTCCATTAGATGGAACTCTGGAAAAGGCCTGTTTACAAAATTTTCGATACAGTGTAGGATGATCTTAGGGAGGACGGAGAATGGATGAAAAAGAGAATGCCTTAGCGGTTTTCATCGATTTTGAAAACCTCGCCCTCGGGCTCAAGGGGAAAAAAGATAAGCGGTTCGACATTCAGAAGGTTTTGGAACGCTTGGTGGAGAAGGGAAAGCTCATCGTAAAGAAAGCCTATGCAGATTGGGCTGATTACGCGGAGTATAAGAAACCCTTCCATGAGGCAGCCATTGAATTGATCGAGATCCCAAAACGTTCCTTGAGCGGAAAGAACTCCGCAGACATTCGGCTAGCTGTGGATTCCATCGATCTCTGTTACTCCAAAGAACATATCGATACTTTCGTCATCGTCTCCGGGGACAGTGATTTTTCCCATCTCGTCTCCAAACTGAAGGAGAATGGGAAGCGTGTGATCGGACTCGGAATGAAAGAATCGAGTTCTCATCTATTGATCAACAACTGTGATGAATTCATCTATTACGAAGATCTTGAACGACCGGTAGGTACCCCGCCTAAGATCGAGCAGGATCTGCCCAAGCCAAAGAAGGAAGCCTTTCAACTTCTAGTGGACTCTGTAGTGGCCTTGGTTCGTGAGAACAAGGAGGTCCTCTGGTCCTCTCTGGTCAAAGAGACGATGAAGCGGAAGAAGCCCTCCTTCAATGAATCCTATCATGGATATCGGACCTTCAGTGACCTCCTTGAAGATGCAGAAAAAGAAGGAATCGTGCGGCTTAAAACCGATCCGAGAAGCGGCACCTATGTGGTCGTTGGTTTTGGAAAAGTCGAGAAAAAAGATGAAGAAGGGGTGTTAAAAGAATCGAAAGAACGGAAACCAAGGAAGACCCAGAAGCCCCGCTGGCGCCCGCGGCAGAGAAGTCAAAAATCTGCTCCTCCGCCTTCCACGCCGACGACACCAGAGGCTGTGCCTTCAGAGTCGAACGCTGTGGAGAAAGAACCTACCCTATGACTTATTCTAATGCAAAGGCATTCAATAGCTTGTCATTGCGAGGAGTGAAACGGTTGCGAGGTAAAGCCGAAGCAAACTCGGAGACCCCTCGCTTTGCTCGGAACAAGCTCCGCAATCCCAAAAAAGACGAGATTGCCACGCCCTTCGCCCTGTACACCATGCGGTGCAGGGCTTCGGGCTCGCAATGACATGAAAAGGGATTGAATCCGTTCGTAATAGTTGGGCCTGCCGTCGGGAGTCGTAAATCCCTCTCAATTCCGCCTAAACCAACCGAGTAATCCCTTCTGCGACCTTCGGATAGTGAGTGGCCATCTTGAGATCATGGCCGGGAAAGAGAAGATTGATAGAGGAGACCTTTGATTTCAACTTATCATAGGTCTTCATCCAGGCAACCATATCCGTGATGAAAGTGCTCGGGATTTCTTCTTCATAATTTCTGAAAATATGAGCACAGTCCGATCCGACGATGGCAGTGCCTTTTGCCGTGTTTACAGCCACTACCTGGAGTCCTGGAGTGTGGCCTGGGGCCAGGAGAAGTTCGATTCCCGGAAGGATGGTCTGGTCACCTTTTATGAGAACGAGTCTTTCTGTTCCTTCGAGTTTGGCGAGCTTCGCATTTCTATCAGGGGCAGAAAGCATAAGGAAGGGAGGTTTCTTTGCCACAGGGTCTTTCACCCAAAAATTGAATTCCTTTTCCTGGACACAGAAGGTCGCTTTGGGAAAGAGGTCAATTCCATTGGCATGATCAAAATGAATATGGGTGATCACCACCTTCTTAACCTGGGAGGCTTCAATTCCGATCCCCTTCAGGACATGAACTGGATTCACATAACCCTGAAGTCCCATTTCCTGAGCGAGAGAGGGGGACACCCCACAATCGACGATCAATATTTCACCTTTTCCTTTCACGACCCAGATGTAGTAATTAATCTCGATCTCCTTCTCCCAGTCCGTATTCCACAGAACCTTTGCTAGAGGGCGGATAAAAGGACCTGCATATTTGACTGCATAGATTTCATAAACCGGTATGGATGGTAGCATCGTGTTTCTCCTTCCATATTTTAAACCCTCCCCTCCTCCCTCCCTGCCTGCAGGCACGTATAAACGGCTGGAGACAATCTTTCCCCGTTATGTAAAAGGGATGAAGGAGGGTTATCTATTTTCCCGTGCTTACTCAACGCTGCTCGAAGAAATCTTTGAACCTTAGGAGCAGTTCTTCCTGCTCCCGGAGCAACTGGTGAGCTTCTTCAACGGAAACGGGAGCAAACCTCACTCGATCTCCAGGCTTGAGTTGAGCGACCTTGCTTAGATCCGTGGAGACCACCGTAGCGATCTTCGTATAACCTCCGGTGACCAATTCCGTCAGAATGATGATGGGCTTTCCATCGCCAGGAACTTGAATCGACCCTGCAATCAAGCCTTCCGAGATGATCGATTCCTCCACATCAGATCGCCTCTCGATCTTGGGTCCATCGAGGCGAACTCCCATCCGATCGCACTGGGGAGTGACCTGATAGAAGGAAGAAGAAAGGGTTTGCAAGCCCTTCTCTGTGAAGTGGTGATCCTGGGGGCCAGGAATCACTCTCAGAAGCGCTTCCTTACCGAAATGGGGAATCCAGTCACCCGGAAATCGAAAGCCCAATTGACTCAGGGGGGATCGGATATCCGGGGCAAAGAGGATGTCCCCCTTTTTGAGAGCCCTTCCATCCAAACCTCCGAACTTCCCTGAAAGATAAGTGGATCGGCTTCCCATGACTTGCGGGAAGATCAATCCTCCGCAGGCGGCCAGATAGGCACGGCAACCGGTTCGAACTTTCTTAAAGTTGATGATATCCCCTTCCACAAGCAGATGGGTTCTCCACATCTCCAGGGGTTCTTCATTCAATGTGGGAGAGAGATCGCCGCCGGTAACCGCCATTACAACCTCTCTCAGGGCCTTTAACTTGAGTCCCATGACCGTGGTTTCGATAGACGCCTCTCCCTCAGGATTTCCCACAAGCAAGTTTCCAACTCTGAAGGAAAAAGAATCTAAGGCTCCCGAAGGAGGGACTCCGAACTGACTGAATCCATATCGACCGAGATCCTGAATCGTTGTCAGGATTCCGGGTTCTAGGACCTCAAGAGCTGCTACTCGTCCCAATCCTAACTCCCCTCGGGCAACCGCAGAAAGGTGCCCCTACTTTTTCATTGATCGGGTTACACGCGATGCCCTATGCCCATGCGCTTTGCGAATTCCACTCATGGAATTCTTTCTTACTGATCGGATAGAACTGGACTAGATCTCCCATCCGAAGGAGAGCCGGAGGCTCCTTTTCAGGATTAAAAAGTTTAACAGGAGTTCGTCCAAGGATCTGCCAGCCTCCGGGACTCTCGACCGGATAGATGCCTGTCTGTTTCTGAGCAATGGCGACAGAGCCCGCAGGAACGGAGAGCCTTGGTGTTTTGAGACGGGGAGTGATGAGGACATCCGGAAGTTCTCCCATATAAGGGAACCCGGGCATAAAGCCTATCATATAGATGAAGTAGGGTTTGCTGCAATGGAGCCGGATGACTTCTTCAGGAGTGAGGTGAAGATATTCAGCAACCTTCTCTAGGTCCAAGCCAAAGTCCCCACCATAGAGAACCGGAATCTTCGTCAACTTTGGATCCGGAAAGGAAATTTCTTTTAAACCCTCCTCAAGCTGTTTCAGCCTTCTCTTCAGGTCTTCAAGGGGAATAATCAATGGATTGTACAGGACAAGCAGAGAGCGGTAGGTTGGAACAACTTCAATGACGCCATCTAGGGTCTCAGCCTGGATGGCCAGAGCCATCTTCCTCACCTTCTCATTGACCTCAGCACTGATCTCATCTCCGAATTCAAGGAGGAGACCACGATCGCCCATCAAGAAGAAACGTGTTTCAGAATAAAGTTCCATGCTATTCGACGAAAAAAGTAATGGATTATTATTTGGGTCATTCCTGCGGAAGCAGGAATCTATTTGTGTGCTTATATACTGGATTCCCGCCGGAGGTTACCCCGTACTTGATACGGGGCGGGAATGACAATCAAGAATGACTATCGATACGTAGATGGATAACCCAAGACACAAACCGGAAAAGTTCTCCAGGGTTAGAAACTCATCAGATGAAATTCTTCAAGGCGGTAACTTCCACCCCCGAGGCTCTTAGATCTTCGCGGATTTTCTTCACCATCTGGACCGCCGCAGGATTATCCCCATGCACACAGAGGGTCTCCGCTTTGAGCTCAATCTCGGTTCCATCGATGGCAATCACTTTACCTTCCAATGCCATCTTTAATGCCCTTTTAGCAACCAGTTCATGATCGTGGATCACAGCCCCCTTTTCTCTCCGAGAGACTAAAGACCCATCACGATTGTAGGCTCGGTCAGGGAAGGCTTCGAAGGCAATCCGGATGCCATAACGTTTTCCGATCTCGAGGAGGGGCTCTTTCTTAGACGAGGCTAGGACGACCAGGATGATTTCTCGATCTAATCTGGCGACCGCTTCTGCAATTGCGTCCCATATCTTGGGATTGGCCACAGCCATGTTATAGAGAGCCCCATGGGGTTTTAAATGTTGAAGCCTCAACCCCTGAGAAGCCGCAAAGGCCTGTAAAGCTCCCATCTGATAGACAACGTCATCCTTAATTTCCTCAAGAGAGGCATCCACATTTCTTCGTCCAAATCCGATGAGATCAGGAAATCCTGGATGGGCTCCAACTTCCACCCCATGCTGTTTGGCTAAAGAGATCGTCTTCCTCATCACCCCGGGATCTCCACCATGGAATCCGCAGGCAATGTTGGCAGAAGTGATATGAGGGATCACTTCTTCGTCGAGCCCCAGTTTGTAGATGCCAAAGCTCTCACCCACATCAGAGTTCATATCGATCTGGATCTTTCGAGTCATATCCCTTCCTCCAATTCCATCTGGATAGCCCCCTTGGGACAGACAACGGCACAGATGCCACACCCTTTGCAATAATCTAAATCGATCCTCACCTCTCCCGTCTTCTCATCCCGGGTAATGCAGAGATCCGGGCAGAAGAGGCCGCAAATCTCACACGATTCGCACCCCCTCAAACTCAAACAACGTTGAGCCTCTTGAATGGCCCTTTGTTTGAGAAAGCTGGATTCTACCGTAGCAAATCCCCTTTTCCGTTCTTTGAGGGAAAGCGTCTTCCGTTTAGGTCTTCTGACAACTTCTTTTTTACATTCTTTGACCATTTCCAATCCCGAAAATCCGAAATTCGAATATCGAAATCCGAAACAAATTCAAAATTCGAATCTCAAAATTCTAAACTTCTTCTTTCGAACATTTGAATTTTGAGCTTTCGTGCTTGTTTCGAATTTCGTGCTTCGTATTTAGAATTTGGTTTTCAAGCTGTGCCCTCTACGTTTTTCAGGAGAGATACTCGTGGATCGATTGGGCCCCTTTCTTTCCGTCAGCAATGGCATCGATGGCCCATCCTGGCCCTCTCACCAAATCGCCACCTGCGAATACTCCTTTGATGCTAGTCTCCCCTGTCCCTGGATTGATTCGAACCGTCCCGTCTTGATTCGTGTCCAGCCCTCTTAAGGCCTTTCGATCAACCCTTTGGCCGATGGCTGCGATGATCGTATCGGCTTGGACTTTGAAGTTGGAACCCTCTATCGGGATCGGTTCCCTTCTCCCCGACCTGTCGGGTTCTCCGAGTTTCATCCGGGCACACTCCATCTCAGCGACCTTCCCTGCTTTTCCAATAACCCTGAGAGGGGAGACGAGAAAATGGATCTTCACTCCTTCCTGGATGGCTTCTTCTACTTCTTCAGGGATGGCTGGCATCTCATTTCTTGACCTTCGATAATAGATCTCGACCTTCTTCGCATCCAGACGGAGAGCTGAGCGAGCTACGTCCACAGCCACATTCCCACCGCCAATGACAGCAACCTTCTTCCCCATCTCTATCTTCTTTCCCAGATTGATATCCCTCAGAAACTCCACTCCAGGAAACACTCCCCGAAAACTTTCACCGGGTATTCTTAGTTTTATACTGCGATGAGCTCCTGTGGAAAGAAAGACTGCATGAAACCCGAGTTTTCGAAATGACGTTCCGTTACCATCTAAGGAGAAGAAATGGTTTGTCTTCATTTCAACGCCCAAGTTTCTGATTCCTTCGATCTCCATGTTGAGAATATCTCTGGGCAATCGATAGGCGGGTATCCCGACGGAGAGCATCCCTCCAAGAACAGGAAGGGCTTCGTAGATCGTCACCCCATATCCGAGGAGGCTCAAATCATTGGCGGCTGTAAGGCCTGCCGGCCCGGAGCCAATTACCAAAACTTTTTGACGCCTCTTTTTTTCTCTCCTTTTTCTTCGGATCCCTTCCCGTTCGTACTCAGCCACAAATCGTTTCAGAAGCCGCATGGGAACGGGATCATCCACGCCCTCTCTCAAGCAGGCCTCCTCACAGGGGTGATGACAGATGAAACCGCACACAGCGGGGAGAGGATTGACCTCACGGATCAACTCTAGGGCTTCTCTGAATTCCTCCTTAGCGATAAGAGCCACATAGCCTCTTGCATCCTGCCGAATAGGACAGGCCTTCTGGCAGGGAGGAAGGGAAAGGCTTTCTTCAGGGTCCCTCTTTCCAGCTCTTCCGCGGTAGAGGGTGCCTCGAAGGCTCTTCTCCTCTTTTCGATATTCTGGAATGAGCTCAGCAGGGCAACCACGGATGCAGATGTCACAGCTATGACACTTTTCGAACTGGATGACGGGTCGGTGGGTTCTTCCCTCAACCATGGATCTGCCTCCCCAACGCCATTCCTATCCGAAGGGCTTTGAGATTGAGAAATCGGAATCGTTCACTCATATGAAGAGCAATCGCCTTTCGAATCGCTTTAGGGGAAACAATCTTTGTGATCTCGACAAGAGCTCCAAGAAGGATGAGGTTGGCCACCTGCTTGTTTTTCAGTTTCTTCAAGGCAAACTCCGTGCAAGGCAAGCCCACCTGTTTGACTTCTACCCCCTCTCTCGGAGTGATCAGACTGCGGTCATAGAGAATGAGTCCGGACTTTCCCTTCACATCTTTCCAGTTCAGATCGTAGGCACCCTGTGACATAGCAATGAGGATATCCACTTGGGTCAGATGAGGAAAATCGATCAGACCCTCCGAAAAGACGATTTCTGATTTACATCCCGAGCCCCTAGCTTGGGCCCCGTAAGAATTTGATCCAGCGGTCTGTTTTCCATCGATGACCCCTGCTTCTCCGAGAAGAACGCCCGCAAGAACTACGCCCTGGCCTCCGAATCCGCTGATGCGCACCTGAATGATTTCTGACATGATCAAAATTCTCCGGTAATAATCCTCTCTGCCATTTCTTCCTGAGTCAGTCCTTTTGCTTCCTCTTCCAGAATGCACCGCCGGATTAGATCCTTAATCATCTCATCGGGCCGATCCGGTCGATTCCTTCTTCCGAATTGGGTGGGACAGGGAGAGAGGACGTCGATGAACGAAAATCCTGAATGAAGAAGTGATTTTTTGATGGCACTGACGAGCGCCACAGGTTGGGTGACCGAAAATCGAGCCACATAGGTGGCTCCTGCGGCCTTTACGAGGTTGCACAGATCGAAGGGTTGGTAGGGATTTCCTTCCTCGGTGGTAGAAGTTCGGGCTCCTTTAGGTGTTGTCGATGCTACCTGCCCTCCGGTCATCCCATAGATCATATTGTTCGCGCAGATCACTTTGAGATCGATATTTCTCCTCGCCGCATGGATGAGATGGTTTCCGCCAATGGAGGAGAGATCGCCATCCCCGCTGATCACCATGACACAAAGATCCGGGTTGTAGAGTTTAGCTCCAGTCGCAAAGGCCAAAGCCCTTCCATGGAGGGTATGGAGGGTGTCCCCATTGAAGTTGGGGCTTGGAATCCAAGCTGCACAACCGATGCCCGAGACGAAAAGCATCTTCTTCATATCCATTCTTGATTCATCAATGGCCCTCAAAATGAGACCCATCAATATGCCGTGGCCACAACCTGGGCAAAAGGGCGTCGATTTCACACCGGGTCGAATATACTTTTCCATTGCACGAACCATCACCCAACCCCATTAAATCCGAAATTCGAATATCGAAATCCGAAACAAATTCGAATTTTCAAAATTCAAATTTCTTAAGCTTTTCTTTGTTTCGAACATTTAAGATTTGGGCATTTGAGATTGTTTCGTATTTCGAATTTCGTGCTTCGAATTTACCTCACCAAATCTTTTTCAATTCATCCATGATCGTTTCAGGTCTTATGACCTCCCCATCTGTCTGGTTGAGGGGGATCACTTCACCTGGGCAGAGCTTTCTGACTTCCCCCACCACTTGCCCCTGATTCATTTCTGGAACCATTACCTTCTTGCCTCTCTTTACAACTTCTGCTACGGCCTCCTCTGGAAAAGGCCACAGCGTCTTGAGCCTCAACAGCCCCACTTTCTTCCCTTCCTTCCTCAACCGTTTGACTACAAAGAGGCTGGTTCGAGCAGTGAATCCATAGGTGATGAGAAAGATTTCAGAATCTTCTAAGAAATAACCTTCCGTCCCACTGATCATACTTCGATGGTTCAAAATCTTCTTGTTGATTCGCTCCACCAGTTTGGCATGAGCCTCAGGCGCATCGGTCTTTCGAAATCCTAGTTCATTATGGGTGGACCCGGTGACTAAAAGGCGTTCTCCTTCTCCAAAGGCTGGCATGGGAGGCACCCCGTCTTTCTCTTCTGTGCCAAAGGGGGATCCCCCCTTCTTCTTCTTTCTATCCCAAATCTCCACTCTGGCGTTGACAGACATGCTCTCCCTCAGATGGCCCACGGCCTCGTCAGCCATGACGAAAGCGGGGACTCGATACTGCTCACTGAGATTAAAGGCACCGAGTGTAAGATCATACATCTCTTGGACAGACCAGGGAGAGAGGGCGATTACCTGGTAATCTCCATGGGAACCCCACTTCGCCTGCATGATGTCTCCACTTCCGACCCGGGTCGCCTGTCCGGTACAGGGACCGGCCCTCTGAACATCAATGATCACACAGGGTGTTTCGGTGAAGGCGGCATAACCGATGGCCTCCTGCATCAAACTGAAACCAGGCCCTGAAGTCGCCGTCATGGCCTTGGCCCCAGCCCAGGAGGCACCGATCACGGCAGAGATGGAAGCGATCTCGTCCTCCATCTGAATAAAGACCCCCCGCAACTCTCTCAATCGGAGAGCCATTCTCTCCATGATCTCACTGGAAGGGGTAATGGGGTAGCCGGCGTAAAATCGGCAACCTGCCGCAAGGGCTCCTTCAGCCGCTGCGTCATTTCCTGAGAGATAGTGCATCCCTTTCGGAAAAGGAGACTTAACCCATCTGGAAGGCATTGGATGGCCCTGATTATCTAAGATTACAACAGTCATTAAAATGAACCCTGATATCCCTAAGAAAATTCTTGACAAATATTAAATTAAAAGGGATAAATAAATCAATATAGAAAAAAATGAGGGAGGCGAAAAAAATCATGTCTTGCGGAATGAAACATCCCAAAGCAAAGAAAACGACAAAGAAAGCCACGAAGAAGAAATAGTTATTTCGATGGTCCCTCTTCCCATTGAAGCGGTAATCCGTCACTGAGCCGTGGTAATGGCGTCCGATCCGGCAGGAATACTTACAAAGTTTTATAAAGCGTATCGTTGGAGTTCTATAGGCAACATTCGTTCAAAGTGAATACGACCGCCGAAAACGCAGAGGTTCCTCATCTGAAAATGTTAAAGGTTGACGCTGATAAAACTTTTTCAGCATCCCCGCCGGATCTTGAAAAGCCCCTGGAGAGTGACGGGTTACTTGAAGCCATCTTTTTTTCTTGACAAGGGAGGGGAATTTTGTTATCGGTTTTTGTTATATAATTCCTTTCGAATCTCTTTTATTACAAATAAAAGGGTTTGGATTTGATGAGGAAAGGAGGTGAAGGGTAATGAAGAGAGTGATCAGTATCTTTTTGGCATTGGCGATTTTAACAGTTTTTTCCCTTGGGTGCGCACAGGTGGCAAAAGACACGAAGATTAAATGTCCAAAATGCGGTGCCGTCTTCACCGTGGATGAAGGTTTAGCTGAAATTCAGAAGAAGGGTTTCTAAACCATCATTCCTTTCAAGGAAAATTCTTAGCCTCTGGAGGAAAAAGAAAGATTTTAAAAGGGAAGAGATTTTCTCTTCCCTTTTATTTTTTAGGAGATCAGATCCGATCTCCAGAAATTGAATTCAACAACGGGATCTTCCCGATTCAGGATGGATAAAAAAATCTTCCCTCCCAAATACCTGGGGACCAGGTCCTGAAGTTCCAGAATAATTTCTTCTGCCCTTTTTCTTCCAACTTCCCCCAATACATCGATTGGGATGAAGATGTTTTTCGTCTTCTCGGTTGCTTTATCCTTTTCACATTGACGCCATACCCAATTTCGAGTCAGCACCTCTCGATCATCCCGATAAACCAACTCCCCCTTTGGAACGGTCACCGTCTCCCCTCCACCCATGGGCGTAAAGGGTTCCCAACCTTCGGCAAACCGGAGATGAAGATTTCCATCGAGGGTATCCAGGTCATGGCCTCCCATGGGGACCAGATATTTCAAAGAAAGGCTGTTATAGAGGTCGACCAGAGGATTGATCTTCGGAAAAGGATCTCCTTTGAGAATCCTTCGGGCCATGGATTCAATGGAGCTTGGAAATTTACTTCCCGAGATGCCCAATTTAGAAAAGGCGTTCCTCCAGGGTTTTATCCTGGGATGTTCCTGGGCTTTTTCAGTGACAAAATTCTTCTTCATCTCCTCAATGGTTTGAGAAAGGAGGGCGTCAATCTCCCCGGAGGGATGGGTGTTATCCACCCCTGTGGCCACACCCACTCCAATGGTGAGTTCGGGTAATAGATCGAAGAGCTCCTTCTGGATCGAAAAGCGCATTATTTTTTCCCCTTTTTCCTTTCCCCTAACACTCTGGTTCTTAAATGTCAATCCTTTGGATCTCCAGCCTGATGACCGGAGCTTGACCCCGGCGTGAGCTCCCAGCCTGAGCGGCTCGACCGAGCTTTCGACCTGAGTTCAAGCCGAGGGGCTCGCCACAGTCTCGGACCCCAGCCTCAGTCGAACGGGCCAATTCATCATACAAATGAACCCCGTTAGAAGTAGGTTACGAGAAGGAGCTACTGGTTAACAAAGAAAAATTTCTAACGGGGTGAACCTATCTTGACGGGAGGAACCAATTCCCTTATAGTGAAATCCATGGAGATTAAAGCTCATATCTTAGTGGTCGATGATGAACCTGCTGCCAGGCAGTCTCTCGAGGTGATTCTGGAGGACAATTATGAGGTCCTGAGTGCAGGAAGTGGGCAGGAGGCGTTGGACGCTCTTCAAAAGATCCCTGTAGACCTCATCCTTTTGGATGTCAATATGCCAGAGATGGATGGGTTGGAGACCCTTCGCAGGATTAAGGACCAGGAGGAAGAGGTGGATGTGATCATGGTTTCCGCCCTCAACCTGGCGCGAAAGGCTGTCGATGCCATTAAACTGGGGGCTTACGATTACATCACCAAGCCCTATGAGCCTGAGGACATCCTCTCCACAGTGGCACGGGTGATGAGTAAACGGAATCTCCATAAAGAACTGACCTTCCTGCGAAAGGAGGTGGAGGCCTACCGTGGCTTTGATCAGATTATCAGCCAGAACAAGAAAATGCTTGAAATCTTCGAGCTCATCAAGAAGGTGGCTCTCACCTCCACGAATATCCTGGTCACCGGGGAAAGTGGAACAGGAAAGGAATTGGTTGCTCGTGCTATCCACAACCAGGGAAATCGAAAGAGCGGGCCCTTCGTGGCCATCAATTGCGCTTCCATTCCATCGGAATTAATGGAGAGCGAGATGTTTGGCCATGAAAAAGGAGCCTTCACAGGCGCCCACACACGAACCATAGGGAAATTTGAATACGCGAATGGCGGGACTCTCTTCCTCGACGAAATCTCTGCCTTGAGATCGGATCTTCAGGCGAAACTCCTTCGCGTCCTTCAAGAGAAGGAGATCGAACGGATCGGTTCGAACAGACCGATGCGAGTGGATATTCGGGTGATCTCAGCCACCAATACAAACCTTGACGATGCTGTGGCTCAGGGGAAATTTCGTCAGGATCTCTACTTCCGGCTCAATGTGGTTCCGATCCACATCCCTCCCTTGAGGGAGAGAAAAGAGGACATCCCTTTTCTCGTCAAACACTTCCTCAACAAATTCAATATCTCATTCAACAAGAAAATCCCGGGGTTCTCCGAGAAGGCTATGGAGGCCCTTAACAGATACCCTTGGCCAGGAAATATCCGAGAGCTGGAAAATCTCATCGAAAGGATTGTCGTCCTTTCCTCGGGTAACCTCTCCATTGACTTAAAGGATATCCCTTTTGAGATCTTGATGCACTCGGGTCAAGATATCCAGGATCTGATCCCCAAGCAAGCAGGGCTTATTAAAATCAGAGAAGCCATGGAGAAGCGGATTATCCTTAATGCCCTAGAAGCTACCCAGTGGAACCAGACGGAGACGGCTAAAATTCTAAAAGTCAATCGGAATACCCTCATTCAAAAGGCCAAACAATTAGGCATCCCCTTAAAGAGAGCAGACTGAAGTCATTTGCCTATTTTTGTTTAAGCTGCCTACCTTTTTGTACACTCGAAATTCTTCCAATTATATCCATTAGTTTCCTCCTATTGCCCTCTCTATTCAAAGACATCTGCCTACAATACTGAGCAAAGGGGAAAAAGCAGATTCATCGAACCATTAAAGTCGCCTTTTTAAAATTTCTTTAAAAACAACGTATTACCTGCCACAGGAAGACGGGATGTTTCATGAATCAATTGGCATCCATCTTGCCTCTCCATACGACTAGTTTTTCCCCCTTTCCCTATCCAAAAATTTATTGTCCAAGGAGGTGATCAAATGAAGAAGATCGCGGTCGAGCTGTTCATCATTACAGCTACAGTGATGGTCTATGTGGTGCCTGCCTTTGCCGGATTCGGCGGTTGGTAGTCATCAAACTTCATCTCTAACCTACAAGAAAAAGAGGCATATCCTGTGGAGAGGTTATGCTTCTTTTTTTTGGTTTTAACTTTGACAATTTCTTCATTTCTCTCTATGATTGGTAAGAAAATCTCGTAAGTATTTAGCGAATGGTCCAAATGAAAAGCAACAGGATGATAACGTTGGTTGTATTTCTTTTAGTATCCATAGGCATATTTTTTCATGGGGTAACTCATAGCAGTATGGGGGAAGCAAGGGATAAGGAAGTTCCTTTTCAAGGAGGGGTTTATCGTCGACCTCTGGAATTTATGCCCCGAACCATCGATCCTGCGTTGGCCAGAGATATTTATTCAATCACCATCATTCAACAATTATTCGATGGTCTTATTCAAATCGATCAGAATCTCAATGTCATTCCGGCCATTGCCAAGTCTTGGAAGATCTCTCCTGATGGTCTCACCTACACCTTCTTTCTGAGAGAAGGTGTGAGATTCCATAACGGAAGGGAGATTATAGCAGAGGATTTCGTATATTCTTTCACCCGAATGGCCGACCCTAAAAATAAATCTCCGGCAGCCCATTTATTGGAAAAAGTCTTAGGTTTTAATCAATTCCAAGATGGGAAAACAAACGATCTAAAAGGACTCAAATCTGTAGACAAGCACACCTTTGAAATAAGATTGTCTGATCCCTTTTACCCCTTCATCTCTGTATTGGGGACCTTCCATTTCAAGGTGGTGCCCAAAGAGGAGATTGAGAAACCGGAGTCCGTTTTTACAAGACATCCGATAGGATCCGGCCCATTTAGATTTGTTTCCATGAAAGAGAGAGAGGAGATTATCCTTGAATCAAATCATGACTATTTTGAGGGGAGACCTTACCTGGACAAAATTATTTTTAAGATCTTTCACGGAGCCCCTCGGGAAAATATACTTAAAGAGTTTAAAGAGGGAGGGCTTGAAGAATCTTTCCTCCCACCGGAGGAAATAGAAAAGGTGGTTCGTGAGAAGCGTTACCTCTTTTTTCGAAAGCCGATGCTCTCTTTAAGATTCTATGGGTTAAATCCGTTATCAAAACCATTGGATAGCAAGAAATTGAGGAGAGCCATCAACTTTGCAATCGACAAGAAATTCATCGTCTCCCAAATCCATCGGGATCAGTTCCATTTGGCCACAGGGATTTTGCCTCCTGGAATGCCTGGCTATGATCCCATGAAAAATCTTTACCCCTTGAGTGAAGCTCAGGCCTCAAAACTCTTATCCGAAGCAGGTTATCGAAAAGGGCAAACCCTGCCGTCGCTGGAAATCTGGAGTAGCACAAGATCCGAAGCTGCACAAAAGGAATTGAACGAAGTTCAATCCCAATTGGGAAAACTTGGAATACCTACTACCCTTCATTTCGAAACGAACTGGCCAAATTTTGAATCAATGTTAAGGTCAAACAAAGCACCTATGTTTGTCTTGGCCTTGTATGCGGATTTCCCGGATCCCGATAGCCTCCTTTACAACCTCTTCCACTCCAAATCAAAAAATAATCTTGTGGCTTACGATCGTCCGGAAGTAGACCAACTCCTTGATAAAGCAAGGACAGAAAGGGATTATCTGAAACGAATGGAGATGTATCGAAAAATTGAGGGGATGATTTTAGACGATGCCCCGATCGTTCCTATGATTAACCATCTCTTTCAGATGGTCTACCAACCCTATGTTAGGGGCATTGAGGTCAATGCCCTCGGAGGCCCCTATATTCCGATGAAAAAAATCTGGTTAAAAAAGCGGGAATAATCCCTTGGTTTCGGAATCCAGATGGATTCTAATAAAAGTCTTAAACCCATTCGCCTTCAAACCCGACTCATCCTCTACTCTACGCTCCTGATCGTCCTTATCATGGCTTTGGTTTTCCTCCTGGTGGAGAAAAGGCAGTCCGAAATCATTCAGGAGGAGGCCAAAAAGCGAGGCATGGCGATTGCCCAGAATTTAGCTTCCATCAGTACAAACGCTCTCCTAACCTATAACTATGTAGTCTTGGAGCAGAATGCAGAGAGGGTCGCCCTTGAAGAGGATATCCTCTATATCATCATTCATGATAAGGAAAATAAGGTGGCCGCCTACAGTCAGCATGGCGAGAAACAGGGGATGGTTCTTACGGATGAGGTGAGTCAGAAAGCCGTGAGGACCAAGGAGCCTCTGATCCAATCCACCCACTCCGGAGTGAAAGGGTCTCCTTTATTAGATATTTCTATCCCGGTCTACATCAAAGAGTCCCAAGAGAAGTGGGGTACCGTACGAATCGGTCTCTCCCTCGAGAGAATGCATGAGCAGATTTCAAAGACCCGGCTCAACCTCCTTCTTTTGGGCCTGTTCACTATCGTTCTCGGAAACCTCGGTTCCATTTTCTTTGCGAGACGCATCACTAAACCCATTTCGAAACTGGTGGGAACGACCATCTCGGCTGCTCAAGGGAACCTCCATCAGGTGATTGACATCCGCACCGGGGATGAGATTGAAGAACTGGCTCGAAACTTCAACTTCATGATGGAGCAGATCCGACGCCATCGCAATGAGTTGGAGGACCGCCTCCAAGAGATCACCTCTCTCAAGGCTTATACCGATCACGTCCTTGCCTCGATGACCAACGGGCTGATGACCATTGATTTAGAGAAGAAGATCGTCACGGTTAACGAAATGGCGAAGAGAATCGTTGGGAGAGGAAAAGAGGGGATTGCAGGTTTCTCAATGGAGCAGGTTTTGGGTGAGCAGCATCCTCTTTACAAAATCCTGATGGAAACCTTGACACAGGAAAAAGGAATATCCCATATCGAAGTGGAATTGAAGAGAGATGGGGAGAGTTTGTGGTTGATTGCGGGCACCTCCTTACTGATTGGTGGAGAGGGAAAAACCATTGGAGCTCTGGTGATCTTTCAGGATATCACTCAAATAAAAAGTCTTGAAGAGAAACTCCGGCAAGCGGACCGACTGGCGGCATTGGGTACCCTCTCGGCAGGCCTGGCCCATGAGATTAAGAATCCCCTCTCTGCCATTAAAACCTTTGTCCAGCTCCTGCCACAAAAGATTGGGAATCCCTCCTTTATGGAGAAGTTCAACATCACCGTTCCGAGGGAAGTCGACCGCATCAATCATCTGGTAGAGGACTTATTGGAATTGACCCGGAAAAGGGTAAGGTCTCTGGTCGATCTGAAAGCGGATTCTTTGATTCACCAGGTCATCGATCTTCATGGAGAGGAGCTCAAGAAGGGGCAGATTGCTTTCCAAGACCATCTGAATAAGACGATCCTTCCGGTTCATGGAGATGCAGAAACACTCTATCGAGCCTTCTCCAATCTCATCATCAATGCCATTCAGGCCATGCCCAATGGTGGAACCCTTTCCATTTCTTCTAAATTAGACTCCTCTTCCTCTTCGGTTGAGATCACCTTCAGAGACACGGGAATCGGAATGGATGAGACAACGGCTAAGAATATTTTTAACCCTTTTTTTACCACCAAGGATAAAGGCGTGGGTCTAGGATTGGCCCTCACCCGGAAGATTATTGAAGACCACAGAGGGACGATTGAAGTCGTGAGTGAAAAGGGGATGGGGACTACCTTTACCGTTCTCCTCCCTGTTGTAAAAGTCTAAAGTTGCCTATCTTTATAAGCAGTTATGGGCTAATCACACAATACCTTCCTTTTCCCTTCAAGTTTATAACTCTTTGAATTTAATAACATTAAATTCCTGCGAGATAGTTTAGGGACTTTGGCATTCTATTTGCTGAGGTTTCTCAGAAGGGAAAGAGGGGGAGAGTTAGGAATTTGAACAACATGGAGGGGAGTCATGGATAATCTTTCCAAACGCATCTTGGTGGTGGATGATGATCAAGGGATCTTGGACTCCTTCGAGGTCCTTCTGGGTGACCGCTATGATCTGGTGAAGGCGGAGACCGGTTACGAGGCTCTCCGGATCCTCGAAACCAACCCGCCCCAGCTGATGTTTTTAGATATTAAGATGCCCGGCCTCGACGGGATCGATGTGCTGAAAAGACTTCAGGAGGATCGAAAAAGGGTAGATGTCGTGATCATCACAGCCAGCGATCAGGAAAAGACCGAAAAGGAGGCGAAGTCTTTAGGCGTCATCGATTATTTGAAGAAGCCTCTGGATATCTTTGAAGTAGACAGGATTACCTCCCAGGTTCTCTCTTGAAGTTTTGAAGGGAGAAGAGTCGGGAAGATTTTATATTATTCAACCAAAGGGGACAAGGACTGGAGCATGGGTAAGGAATTCGGACCGCGAAGGGAGCCGTTTGTAAAGGCCCCTTTCGAACGTCCCATCTTGAAAGAACAACCCACTGCTGTTGTTACCTACATCACTGCCTTCGATGAAACCAGGAATAGACTTTACATCAGCCCCCAAATTGAGGCGATGCTGGGCTTCTCAGCAGACGAATGGTTAGGGGATCCCGGTCTCGTCCTCAAGCAACTTCATCCAGATGATCGAGAGCGAGTGCTCGCAGAAGTTTTTCAGAGCAGAGACACTGGGAAACCCTTCTGTTCTGAATATCGCTTGCTCGCCCGAGATGGACATATTGTTTGGGTTCGCGATGAGGCAATTGTGATGCGGGATGAGGCGGGCCGCCCATGTTTTATGCAAGGACTTCTTCTGGACATTTCCGAGCAAAAGCGGAAAGAGGAGATGCTCCAGAAGAGCGAATCGAAGTTTCGGACTATTTTCGAAAGGGTCGCTGTTGGCATCGCACTCGTAAGCATAGACGGTCAGCTCGTGCAGAGCAATCCTGCGCTGCGGGAGATGTTACGGTATGGTGAAGAAGAGCTTCGAAACAGGGTATTCAATGAGTTCATCCATCCAGAGGATGCTGCCGTCGATGTCGATCTTGATCAGGAGCTCATCGCAGGGAAACGGGATCATTACCAGATCGAGAAACGTTTTATTCGAAAGGATGGAGGGGTGGTTTGGTGCCAACTGAACGTCTCCCTCGTTCGAGGGGGTCAAGAGGAACCACCGTTTACCATATGCATGGTGGAGGACATCACTGAACGAAAGCGGTTGGAGACACAATTTTTTCAGTCCCAAAAGATGGAGACGATTGGCAGGTTTGCAGGGGGTATTGCCCATGACTTTAACAACCTCTTAACGGTCATCAAAGGATACACCCAACTCTCGCTCAGCCAGATTCAAGAAGGTGATCCCTGTAGGGAGAATATCGAAGAAATCAAAGGCGCAGCAGAGCGAGCGGCTGAATTGACCAATCAACTCCTTACCTTTAGTCGGCGTCAGATCCTCGACATGAAGGTACTTGATCTAAACACCATTGTAAGGAGTCTGGAGAAAATGACGGGACGCATCATTGGTGAGGACATCGAGATGCTCACTGTTCTGGATGATCGTCTCGGAAGGGTAAAGACAGATCCAGGCCAGATTGAGCAGGTGATCCTCAATCTGGTGGTGAATGCCAGAGATGCCATGCCAGCTGGAGGAAAACTGGCCATTGAGACGGCAAATGTGGTACTCGATGACACATATGTCCGCACCC
>Ga0209703_1000126_pt1 | contig 18581 bp, 14 predicted proteins | sample PPLLak12cMay2015_2_FD_187256 | JGI IMG/M metagenome (GOLD analysis project Ga0209703, IMG submission 187256) | Freshwater sediment microbial communities from Prairie Pothole Lake near Jamestown, North Dakota, USA - PPLs Lake P8 Core (1) Depth... | ecosystem: Environmental > Aquatic > Freshwater...
GGAGTACTTGAGCGCCAGCATCGGGGCTTACGGCTACACTGGCAACGGCGCGGATGCCCTGAGACGATACGAGGCGTTGGGCGAGGGAGCAGAAACCGTGCTAGCGCAGATCGTGCAGAACCCGGGCGGTCTGGAGCCTGATCTGGTTGAAGTGTTCAGCCGCAGGATCGCGGGAGTCGAAGCAGCGGACCTGGCTGCGGCTGCATTGCCGGAGCCCAAGGGGGGCAGAGGCATTTCGACCGGCCTGGCAGCCCTGATCGCCGGCGTGCTCGTGCTGGCGGGTGCAGGGCTGATCTATGTCTTCCTGCGCGGGCGCACGCAGGGAGCTGAAGTCGCAGCTGCGCCGACAGAACTGGCAGGTCGAGGTGAGCTGCTAGCTCCAGAAGAGGAGGCGACCGGCGGAGAGCTGCCGACGCTTGAGGAGATAGAGGTATCCGGAAACCTGGTCCCACTCGAGGTGGAGGCTGAAGCAGAAGTAATTGCAGCAGGGGTCCCGCTCGAACCCTACGTGCCAGGAGAGAAGCCGCCAGTAGAGATAGAAGAGATCGTCGAAGAAACGCTGCCTTCAGCACGGGCAGAGATCTTCGCCAAGCGGCTATTCGAGTCACCCGAGGCAGAGGCGGGCATGGAATCTCCCAACCTGCCGCCCTTCCTGGCGGCCGCCGGACTGGCAGCCAGCGCAGATCAGGAAGGCGAGCTGGCAATTGAAAGCGAGATCCCGGAGGATGTGGACGCAGTCATCGAAGAGAAGAGCGACCTTTTCGAAGATGTCCTGCGGGAGAGCGAGGCAGCCGAGGGGATGGCAGTCGAAAGCCCCATCAGCCGATCCGAGGCTGTCGTACTGGAGGGTGAGACAGTTGAGGAGATAGCCGCTGATGAACGCAGCGACCTGTTCGAAGATGTCCTGCGGGAGAGTGAAGCGGTGGAGGAAATGACTGCCGGCGAGCTGTTCGAAGAAACGCCGGATTTCGATCTCGAAGAGGAGGTCGCAGAAGCTCAGCCTGACGATGAAAGCGCTGAACCAATCGAGGTCGAAGAAGCACAGGCAGCCGCTCCCGTGCAGCCCCCTGCACCTGCCCCTCCACCTGACGAGCCTGTGGTGAATAAAGGCGTCAGGGAATACGATCCGCTGGACGTCAAGATGCGTAAGAAGCTCGAGCATATCGAGAGCATCGGTCCTGACAATGCCGGTTTGTTGGCAAGCGCCGGCATCCTGACCACCGGCAAGCTGCTGGTCGAGGGCGTGACCCGTGAGGGGCGCCTGGGGATCGCAGAAAAAACCGGCCTCAGCGGGGCTATGATCTTGAAGTGGATCAACCAGATCGATCTGTACCGCATCAAGGGCATCGGCGCCGAGTTCACCGAGCTGCTCGAAACCGCCGGAGTGGATACCGTGGCGGGACTGGCGCAGCGCGACGCGGAAAACCTGCACCAGACCCTGCTGGCGGTCAACGAGCAGGAGCAGGTGACGAGCCAGACACCAACGCTCGAGCAGGTGGCGGATTGGGTAGAGCAGGCAAAAACCCTGCCGCGCATCATCCAGTATTAAGCGCATCTCAAGCAAATTGTGAGCCAGCGGGCATGGTGATGCAGCGCCATGCCCGCTTTTTATTCCCGGCAGATAAGGGGTAGTTCCTGAAGAACTTGCTCTCTGTTAAGGTCTCTTAATTCGAGTAACAAATAAAAAGTGCTGACGTTTATCAATACCTTCGCCAAAAATAACGTAAGCGGATAGGGCTTTTTGTAGTAGAGTTTAGTCGACCAAGACCAAAACTCACCCAAAAAGCCCATGACAGACATTTTAGCACTTTTACAGCCGATACAGAACAGCGTTTCCAAAACGACCTTACGGCAATTGAGTCGGATCATTGTAGCGATGATTGCTATGACGGGCCGAGTAACCATGCTGGGTCTATCTCGCTGGACAGCAAAAGGCGGCAGCTATCGGACCGTGCAGCGTTTCTTCTACACGATCATACCCTGGGCGCAGGTATTCTGGACATTCTTTCGTGAGCATCTGTTGGACTGTCAGGACACCTATCTGTTGGCAGGAGATGAGTGTGTGGTGACCAAAGCTGGGAAGCTCACCCACGGGTTGGACTACTTTTTCTCCAGTCTGCAGCAAAAAGCGGTTCCAGGTTTGTCCTTTTTCACCTTGTCCTTGGTGAGCACCAGGCAGCGCCGCTCGTATCCTGTGTGGAACAGATGATGCGTACGAAAGAAGAAAAAGCTGAAAGCCTGGCCAAAAAGCAAGCCAAGAAAGCCAAACCAGCCCAACCAAAGCGGAAACCCGGACGACCCAAGGGCAGTCGCAACAAAAACAAGGCTGATGTGACGCTTAATCCAGAGTTGCAGCGCATCCAGAAGATGCTGCGAAGCTTCTTGAATACCATTCAGGGCACGATCCATCTAACCTACCTGGTATTGGACGGTCATTTTGGCAATCATCCGGCTTTTCACATGGTGCGCCAATGCCAATTGCATCTGATTTCCAAGCTGCGCTACGATGCTGCTTTACACTTCGCCTATTCGGGTCCATCTCCCAAACGTGGTCCAACACCCAGACTGGGTGAGCAGGTGGATGTGCGCAAGATCCCGGATCAGTACCTGAAGAAGACCCAGATCGAAGATGGCTTCGAGACCCGCACCTACCAGATGCAGTTGCTCCACAAGGACTTCCCAGACCCTTTGAACGTCGTCATTCTACTCAGAACGAACCGGGTAACCAAAGCCTGGGCCAACGTGATCCTGTTTTCGAGCGATTTGGAACTGTCTTACGGCAAACTGATTGACTTTTACAGCCTGAGATTCCAAATCGAGTTCAATTTCAGAGACGCTAAACAGTTCTGGGGTCTGGAAGATTTCATGAATATTACCCAGACTGCCGTCACCAATGCTGCCAACCTGGCGCTGTTCATGACCGATGTCTCTCAAGTGTTAATGTGCCAGTACCGACAAGACGATCCCAATTTCAGTGTTCTGGATCTGAAAGCATATTACCGAGGTTACCGATATGTGACGGAGACAATACAAATGCTTCCGCAAAAACTCGATGACAATTTAGTTTCTCAGCTTTTCCACAAAGTGGCCGCTTTGGGCCGCATTCACCCTATCAAAGAGCCGGTTTCTTCAGGCTAATTGGCGTAGGTATTGATAAGCAGCTTAGGTTATGAACCAGGGAAGGAATAGCACAAACATCTTGAGATGGTAGCGGGAAGAACCCAATAAACCTAATCCGTAAGGCTTATAACCCCGGGGTCTTTGGTTTTGCTCCTAATATCGCCCGAATTAAACGAAAAAAGGCACCAAAATGTGCCTTTTTAGCGTTCATAGTAGCGGGGCTTGGATTCGAACCAAGGACCTTCGGGTTATGAGTTCCAATCCTAAAAACCGGGTTTCAGGTCGTTAAACCCATCAAATCCAGCGAACTCGACGATCTATCGTCCATAGAAACGAATGCCTTAAGTTGGTTAAAGTACGTAGGGTAATTATAAACAAAAAAGGTTCCTGAATTGTAACGCTTGACAGCTGAGCAATGATTGAAGTTTAGATGGAAGAAGGGAAAGGAAACTACAAAGTATTTCTTTGTAAAAAGGCTATCATATCGCCAGGATATCGTGATTGTGCGATTGAGTAGCCCTTTACCACCGTGGGTTGCATGGGATTCGAATCCACAAGAGCCTTAACCCGGATGGTTTGCATTACTTTTGAAGATCATACCCCCTGTTTTTGGGTGATCTTAAACCAAAAAGGCACTAATAACTCGACTTTTGCAGTAATCTGGTAGTCGCAGCACATTAAAAACTGAATAACCAAGCAGTACAACGCAAGTCCCAAAAATCGGTACAATCCAGGTATTGGAACAGACTGGAGGTGCCGTATGCTCCCACTGGTTGAATTTCCTGAGTTGGTGCAGCATTATGCTCCCTTTTTCCGGGAGGTCTTCTCTGCCGAAGCGCTGATCGAGTTCGAGCGCTACATCAGCGGGCTAATCGTGTCAGAGAACAAGACGGTGGATGGGATCAACCGGTTGTTTATCCACGAGAGCCGCCATCAGAGTTCGCTGAACCGGTTGCTCACCGAAAGCCCTTATTCGCTCAAGACCTTGAACCAGGCTCGGCTGGACTTGTTAGCCAGTCTGCCCGGTACACAGATGAAGCCGAAAGGGGTGTTCAGTGTCGATGATACCCTGCTGACGCACTACGGTCAGGATTTCGAGCAGATAGCCAAGCTGTGGGATCACGTCAGCGGCAGCTATATGTGGGCACACGACCTGGTAACCATTCATTACAGCGATGACGACACCGACTATCCGGTTTTGTTTCAACTGTGGGAGCCGGTGGATCTGGAAAAGCTGGAGCAAGGCCTGCGTGCAGCCCAGATCCCGATCAAAGTCAGCAAAGAAGCGCTGAAGGACAGCGATGCTCAGAAGTGGCGGGGCTACCTGCTGGGGGTGTGGCAACGCCGGCATAAAACTCACCCGGAGATCCGCGAGCTCTATGACAGCAAACTGATCATCGTGCAGAAACTGCTCGAGCAATGGGTCGCTGCCCATCCCGGCGAGCAGCGTCCGGTCACCTTCGACAACTGGTTCACCCAGCCGGCTTTCTGCCGTTTCCTGGATCAGACCCTGAAACTGCCCTATGTCGGCACGCTGGCAGAGACCGACAAGCTGAATTTGAAGACGGGTCAGGATACCCTGAAAGCCTTTGCCGCTCGGCTCAAGGAAGAACACTTGCAGGCGCTTCAGAAGCAAGGCAAACCGGTCTATGAGAAGATCCACATCCCTTACAAGGGTGTACAGGAGACCTACTACAGCTACTGCCGCAGCCATCAGATCCACAACTTCGGCAAACACCGCCTGGTCATCAATTATCGCCAGGCTGACCTATCCGACAATCCGACCTTTTTTATCAGCAACCGCTTGTATTGGCATGCGCCCGGCATCACCCGCATTCGCCGCCACCGCTGGCCTGTGGAAGTCTATCACGAGGAAGGCAAGGCTGAAGGGCTGGATCAGTATCAACTACGGAGCTTCAGTGCTATTCAACGCCATGTTGCCCTGGTTGCCGTGGTTTATTCGATGCTGCGTGCCGCCCAACACGACCCGCTCCTTCGCGAACGGCTTCAACAACAACTCAAGGTCAAGCTTGAGGGTGGCCCAACTGTCTGGCGGCGAGCTTCTCAAGCCCAAGTCTTGTGGTGCCTGGCCCTGTTTATCAGCGCTGGTTTGGCTCAAGGGCAGCCTTTACAGCAAACGATGTCTCCCTTGATCCGGGCTGTTTGCCGTTCCTGACCGAACCGGCTGGTAGGCGGTTGCTGCCTCACCTGCTATGACCCAGGTGAGGTAGGTCAGGTATTGCTTGTGGTCAGCCTCCAGCCAATGAAAACACCTTATTGGGACTGCTTGGAGTCTTAGTTTTACCAGCTGCAAAAGTCGAATAATAAGTCCCTATTGATTAGTGAGGCTTGGATTCGAACCAGAGGCTGTCGGGTTATGAGTTCCAATCCTAAAAATGGGGGCCGAGGCCGTTAAACCCATCGAATCCAGCGAACCCGACGATCTATGATCCACAGAAACCGAACGCCTCAAATTGGTAACAGTACGGGATTTGTCGTGGCTATTATAATTGAAAATGAGATTTGATTTGTACAACTTGTATGCAGAGTAACAAGTAGTGTTTTGATTGGTCGATTGATTAGCTTCTACCGCTGTGGGCTGCATGGGTCTCTTCTCCACATTGGGAATTAATACTAAGCCAACTCTCGCCATAAAAGAGCAAGGGTTGGCTTTTTGTATTGGTAATTTTATCCATTGAGTTTTTCTAGGAAAAATCAACCCAATATTTCACTGTGCTTCTTCTCATAATGCGGGCAGCCCAACGGATAGTGTTGAGCTGCCCATGGATCCAGTTGCGGCAATCCTCGAAGTAGATTGAATCACGGACGGATTTGGTTTGGAAGGGCTATCGCCGTAAATCCCTGAGCCATTCCTCGATCAGGTCCAGGTACTCCGGCGCATAGGGCCATGCGCTCCCCAGTGTGAACAGAACCGGGTCTTTTGGGTCCAATGCATTCAGGTCTTCCAAGGTGAAACCCTGTTCTCCCAATACCTGCTCCCCCGTTTGTCCCTCTTCGGATATGCAACCGGTCTCCGAGGGAGCGAGGGAATGGTCGGCGCCCGGGATGATCTCGACCCGGTAGTTCGTGTTGCCCGCCTGTTCCAACGCATCCCGGTAGGCATGAGCAGCACGGATTGGATCGATCCTGGTGTCTCGCTCGCCCCAGATGGCAAGCACCGGGATGCGGACCTGCTCAAAGACATGGACTGGAGACCATGAAAATTCATAAGCGGGATCATTCTTCAGCCAGGCCGCCTCGGATGCAACCGGATTGGGCACTGTCACCGATCCCAGGGCGGCCAGTTCATGCAGGACCTCCCGGTAGTGCAGGTAGCCTTCGTATGTATCGAAGGTCCGTGCCTCGTCGAGCTCAGCGAGCAGGACCTCCAGCTGGTCGGTGTCCTCTTCCGGGACTCCCCCGCAGTAGCCCTGCGCGGCGGTCAGGAAAACAAATTCGTCATTTCCTGACATGCTCCCACAGCTTTGACAGATCATGAAGGCAACATCGTCGCTCGCCATGAGCACGCGCGGCATCACATAACCCCCCATACTGACCCCCCACAGGCCAATGCGTCCCGGGTCGATGCCGGGGTAGGCCTTCATAACAGAGATCGCGTCCGTGACAATCTGCGCCTGCTGCTGGGTTATTTTCAGACGGTCGGTCTTGCCCGTCGATTCGCCGGCGCCCGGGTTATCCCAGGAGAAGACTGCATAGCCGGCCCGCAGCATCCGTTCCATGATCGGCAGGTACATTCCGAAGAATGTGCGGTTTGCACCCTCTGCATCGCCATGCACGAACAGAACAACCGGAAACGGCCCTGTCCCTTCCGGGAGACGGAGATCTCCAACGAGGCTGAACTCCCCGGACTGGAAGGTGATCTCCTCGATCCTGGCCGGCTGGTGCTGCCTTGTGCAGGCTGCCAGCAGCAGGGCAAGAATGGTTCCACACATCATGAGAGGTAGGGAAAACTGTTTCATCTGTATTCTTCCTTGCCGGGCGCTCCAATTGCGGCGGAGCACCCGGCGGATTATCTATGGAATTCAGGCGTTGATCTTGGGTACCTGTTGACCCGCGGCTAGTCTCTTTCCGGTAAGCACCGCCAGCAGTAACGTCAACCCAAAGACAAGCAGCATCGTCTCCAGCCAGTATTCTGAGAAGTGCACGCCTTCAACGATGAACAGCACTGCCATGGTGAGGAAGCCCGCGGCCGGGTAAATGGCCCAGCTGGTGGGTAGGATCTTGCGAAGCAGCCAGAGGACCCCGAATGTGACAGCCAAGCCCAGGAACAGCACCCAGGTGTAATAACCCCAGGTGAGCGTACCTGGAAGCGCTGGATACGCCTCATGCGGAACAAGGATATCCAGTACAACCACCAGTCCAATGCTCGCAAATAAGCCAGCTGGGATAATCGCCCACCAATTCTTCTTTGACATGATGGCAAAGACGAGGAAGGTTGCGGCCATCAGGAGCATAAAGCCTAGCCCCGTCACTGCGCTTTGCGGGACCAGGATTTCCATCCTCGGAAAAAGAACCTGAAAGCGATAAAAATGCCCCGTCACTTCGCTTTGCGGGATCAAGATTCCCTGCGTAACCACCAGTCCTATAGTGGTAAACAGACCAGCTGGGATGATGGCCCACTGGTTCTTCCTGGACCAGGCAGCAATGGCGCTGAAACAAAGCGCAAAAAAGAACATCATGGCCGGTCCTATCACTTCATCACCGAATCGGGTTGCTGCCAGCAGCCCACCGCCTGCCAGGATGAAGAACATCACCAAGAAAATGGTTATGATCTTGGGTTTTTGGTTCTTATCACTTTGTGTATTCATTTTGATCTCCTTTTTATTTGCAGATTGAGGTTTGATGACCGTATTCATTTCATTCTTCCTCATACATAGGTTTGATTTCTGACCGGCTAGAATTCTTCCCGGCTAATGCGCCAGATAGCCACACCAACGAACAGCACGCACCACAGCACCGTGGCGATGATTGGCACCACCGTGGGCAAAGGTGCTCCTAGTGCCAGGTATCCAGCCAGAGGTGGTTTACCAAAACTCGATATCAGCCTCCAGGGAAGAAGATTCTCCAGCCAGGGTACGTATTTATCCATTGGTCTGGCAAGGATCTGCAATGGGCCCATCCAGGCGATCAAAAGTGAGATGCCCAGCCCTGGAGCCCTATTATTGAACAGGGTAGCCAGCATCAATGCCAGCGTCATGAAGAAGAGCAGGTTGAGAAAACTTAAGCCAATCAACCCGATAAACCCGGGTATTGACAACCCTACCCTACCGGCAGCGACGAGCTGGACATAAAAGATGATGTTCGGGATTAGCACCCAGGTCACGAGAAAGCCCAGCCCATAGGCGATCAGCTTGGAGAGGATGAAGGCTGGCCTTTGAAGAGGTTTCGAGAGTACCCAGGCGGTAGTCCCGGAGTGCCGCTCGCTGAGGATTGAATCCTGCGTCAGAATAACAATAAGGATCGGAACAAAGAGAGCGGACGTATTCAGGAAGTTTATCGCCTGAAGGTCAACAGATGTACGCTGAGGATCTCTTAGATTCAAAGCCAGCGAGCCGTTCAAAATCAACACTGCAACCAAGATCTGGGTCCACCAGCGGCGTGTTCGCCACCAGGCAAAATTCTCCTTTGATAGCATATTCCGCAAGCCCATCCTCCAGCCCAGGGTGCGGTTCGATGTCAGAGATGATTCATAAGTGGTCATGGTTATCTTCCTCTACAATGTTCATAAAGACTTCCTCAAGGTTTTGGGCTTTGCGTCCAAACTCGCAGACCGTGACGCCGCCGCCAGCCAGCGCCAGCGGCACCAGTTGGTCTTCGGCCTGGTCTGGATCACTGACCTGGATCTGCCAGCTAACCTTTCCGTTTTTTGAGATTGTTACAATACCTGTCACCCACGGTTGACTCTGCAGTCGATTTTCCACTGCTGCGCTATCCCCTTTTACAGTCAGGGTGAAGATGGATCCCTGACCACCGGCGAGCAGCTCCTCGATTGGACCCTGAGCAACCAGCACTCCTTTGTTCAGGATAACGACCGTGTCGCTGACGCGCTGTACATCGTCCAGGATGTGGGTCGAGTAAAAAATGGTGGTATGCTTGCGCAGCTTCTCCATCACATCCAACACATCCTTCCGCCCGATTGGGTCCAGGCTGGCAGCAGGTTCGTCCAGAATGAGCAGATCGGGGTAGTTGACCTGGGCTTGGGCGATACCCAGGCGCTGCCGCTCACCACCCGAGAAGCCCTTGATCGGGCGGTCGGCCTTATCGGCCAGCCCTACCAGCTCCAGGGTTTCGGCAATCCGCGCCTCTATCTCCGCGTGGGGTCCATCGTAGAAGAAGCGGGCGGTGAAGCGCAGTGTTTGGCGGGCAGTCATATAATCGTAGTAACGTGGGTCTTGAGAAAGGTACCCGGCTTTGCGGCGGATTAGATCGTTTTCCTTCTCGATATCCTTACCAAACACAAGCGCACTGCCCCCGGTCGGTCGTGTTAATCCTAGCAGCAGCTTGATCGTGGTGGTCTTGCCAGCGCCGTTGGGTCCCAGGAAGCCGCAGATCGAGTTCTTCTGCACCTGCAAGTCCAGTGCTTTAAGAGCTTCCACACCTTTATAGGTCTTGGTCAGGCCATGTGTCTCGATGACAGGCGGTGTGGTTTCGTTCATCATCAGACAATTCATCAATTGAGGTTTACAACTAGTATCCATTGTGTTTCTCCAAGAGTTAAGCGAGCTTGCTTTTGGTCTTGAATTACGTTACCTTACCAGTAGCCAGGATTCCAACAGGCTCAGACTTTTGCCTCACCAGATTTTTCGGTCCAAAAATGATCACGATGAGGATGACAGCAATCAGCTCGATCACATAGTAGCGCCAATCCAGTTGGAACCAGAAGGTTCCCGTATTGATCACGCCGTGGAACAGGGAGGCTGCCAGGACACTGCCTTTCGTGTTGTTGAAGATCCATGTCATCATGATCGAAAGCAGGATCGTTCCGAGGCCCCACAACCAGAAATTGCGGTTGTAAAGATGGGATCCAGGGGTGAACCACTGGCCGACATGCCACGCAGCCCATATGGTTCCAAGGATGAGGCTGGAAGCCAGCGCATTCCACCTGACCTGGAAACGCGGCAGGACATAGCCACGCCAACCAAATTCCTCGAACATGCCATTGAAGACAAAAGCCATGATGAATGTCGGGATGATCGACCAGGGCGGATTGTACGAGAAGAAGACAGGATATGCCTGGCCATCCAACAGGCGAGTGACGAGATTGGTAACCAGTTGCAAGGCAGGCAGGATCAGCAGGGTCACGAGCAGCCACTTGAGGCTCATGTTCCTGTTCCAGAAGCGCCTCCACAGGGTTCGTACACCGGGTTTCCCCTCGGTCAGCGCCGTTACCACGAATGCGGCGATGATGGGCCCCCAGGCTGCTAATGTAAGCATAATGAGGCGTGGATCGTCGAGGAGCGCTGCTGGCCCCTCTATAGAAGGCATCTTCAGTACGCCGGCGATGAGCAGCCCATCTGCTATTGCCTGTAAACCAAAGACAATCAGGAAAAAGAATGCCAGGTTGCGAGGCTCGAAAGATTCTGTTTTATAACTGACTGTTTGCGTATCCACTGTGGTTCTCCTTTGACTCCTGTGCCTCAGTCTGAATGCCCGCCGGTCGAAGCGGGAACCTGCACCGCAACCCGGTTCCGCTTCTGCAAACAGGCACCCAGCGCATGCAGGTAGCCCCCGAACCTGATCAATCCTTTACGGCGGGTCTCCTCATGTCTTTGACTCTCTTTATGCGCCTGGTGAGCGAGACGGCGTTTTTCTGCGTCTTGCAATAAACCAGCGTGGTAAGTCCTTACATTTTGGTATTCCATCCTGTTATCCATTGCTTATACGCTCCTTGTTTTCCTGTTCTCCATCATAGATGCAAAACCCCCCGGTCGCATCGGGCGGCTGGGGGATTTCATGGCTAGACCGCGTGGGTTATTTTTCTACCCCCTGATCCATTAACAAAGACAGGCCGCATTCCTGCAGCCTGTCTCCTCAATGTCAAGCATGTTCTCCAGTTTACTTTTCCACTGTGTGCTGCAATTTCCAGGTGTATGGCTTTGCAAGCGTCCAGCCTGATAACTTCCAGTCGCCGCCCTGCTGCGCCAGCTCCAGGTGTACGTGACCGGTTGTCCCATCGACATACTCCGCCTTGCCATCCAGCTTGCCCCGGGTTGCCCCATCTTTGCTGTAGATCCGCGCCCGGTCGAATTCCCAGGTGGTGATTTTTGGGGCGTTTTCTTGCACCAGCCGCTCCACGTCTACCATACTGCTCGCCAGATCAATCGCCCCGTTCAGCAGTTGCTGATCCTCGCGGCTCAGCTCTTCATAGATTGCCTGGAGATCTCCAGCCTTTATCACCGCCATCATCGCATCGCCCTGCGCAGCCAGGGCTTTTTCTTCAGGGGTGTTGATCGGGCTCCCCAGGCTGCAGGCCGATGTGAGTAGCAGTCCCAGCAGCGCGCCTGCCATCAACAGCTTTTTCCAGATCTTGTTCGTGTTCATTTTGGGGTTTCCTTTGTTTTGTGAATAGTTTGATCGTCTTGTAGTTTTATAGTTGTGTAGTTCATTTTGAAGGTTGGATCGTATAGTTTGTAAAATACGCATAACTATTTTTCTCCGCTCTTGGAAGTTATTTGATTGGACCTATCACTACCTATAATTTACGCGTAAAATCCCCCAGGCACATCTGGCACCTGGGGGATTTCTTGGCTAGGCTTACAGGATTATTTTTCTAAACTGGTATGTACCGAGCTAGCCTGATTTAGTAGTCTTCTCGCTATATCGATAAACTAATTTTCATCATTAAAAGATCAACTTTCTAAGCCAGGCGCTATTCCTGTCCAGATATTTTATCCAGGACATAGCTGGCAATTTCACTCGCCAGGGGTGCGCCGTTTTGACCGTTGGTCAGGACGACAACGCCATTCCTCTGCCCTTGATCGATGCCCATCCAGGCGTGAAAATCCGGATTATTCCCGTCATCCCAGAGGAGATCTCCCTGCGAGGAATGCAGGATGGCCATTCCCAGCCCCCAGGATTGATCATTCTCGACTTGGACCTGAGGCGAGGTCATCTCCGCCATCAAAGCTGGATCCAGGTGCTGTGGGGAAGTCAGCTCAAGCAAGAATTTTGCCAGGTCCGGAGCGGTGGTGCGCAATGAAAATGCCGCAGTTGGAGGCCCAGCTGGCGACCTGGGGACAGGACCGCTCAGCGCAAATGTGAGAAACAGTAACGCCAGTGCGCTGATGACGGACCATAGCACCAGGAGAGCTGCCCGAGGTTTCGGCTCTTGCCATCTGCCTGGCAGGCGCGCGATCAGCTTCCTGCCCGCCAATAGCAGCAGGGCCATGCCTCCACCGAATAAAATAAGCCAGAGGGCGGTAAGCGTTGCCCACTTGCTCACCCCATTACCAACATAGATCACGGCGACGAGCGTGATGCTCGCAGCGATTAGATATGCGAGACCCACCATTATGCCTGAGAGGGTAAACTTTCCCAATCGAATTCGCTGGATGATTAATAACACCAGGAGGGTCAAAATGAACATCAGTGCCAGCACCACCGCCAGCAGCGATATAAATTGGCCGTAATTCATATGACCATTGGCGAGCCTGGGCATCATATTTTGGGGGACCACATAACTAGAGGAATCCATCTCAAGCGGTTCGAAAACCAGCTCCTGTGCAAGCTGCTCAAGCGACTTCCCCGTGGTCTGCTCCATCACTTCTTGCAAGTAGATAAAACCCACCCCCGAGTACTCAAAGCGCTCACCTGGGGGATAGACGATGGATTTACCGACAGGGTTGACATTATTGGTCAATCCGGAGGTGTGGGAAAGCAACTGGCGCAGTGTAATTTGCTCAGCATACGCTGAGGGCGGCAGCCAGGGTTGGGAGAGGTATTGGTGAACGGGTTCGTCCAGTGAAAGGACCCCGCGTTCGACCAGACCCAGTGCGGCATAAGCTGTGATGGCTTTGCTGATTGAGGCGACATCAAATATGGTATCCCCAGTCACCGGTTTCCCGGTGATTAAGTTGGCTTCACCAAAACCTTCAACCCAGGAAATCTCGCCATCCTGGATCAAGGCTATGGATAGGCCTGGCACTTTGGCTGTCTGCATTTGGGCTGTTATGAAGGTCGATAAATCCTCTACCAGCCCCTGGTAAAGATCAATCTCCTGGATAGGCGAGGGACCACCTGATATGCTCCTCGCCTGTGTAGCTTGCACTGGAACAATCAATCCCAGGCAAGCCAGCAAGGATATGGCGATCATTCGTACTTTCATCTCTATATTCTCCTCGTAACCGGTTCAGCGAAGAAAGCTCTGAAACGCATTGGGCATTCGGGCAACAATACTCACCGCACCAGCTTATTCTGGATCGCCAGAGAGATAGCTTCACCGCGGCTGGCAACTCCCAGCTTGGAGAGAATGCTGCTGATGTGCACCTTTACCGTGGACCGGCTGATGACCAGGTGCGCGGCGATTTCCGGATTGCTCATCCCTTTGACCAGCAAAGCCAGTACCTCCTGCTCCCGGCGGGTCAGGTCTGCTGCCAAACTCTCAGCCTCTGAGGGGGGCTGGATCAAGGCCTGCACGGCTTCTGGAGCAAGGGTGGGCCGTCCGCCATGTGCCTGCCGGATAGCTTCTGCCAATTCATCGCCGGAGACGTTTTTCAACAAGTAACCCATTGCACCAGCCTGGAACGCGTCTTGCACCAGTTCCTTCTCCTGGAAGCTGGTCAGGGCGATCACCTGCACGCTCGGCCAGCGTTGGTGGATCGTGCGGGTGGCCGCCACGCCGCCCAATTCCGGCATGATCAGATCCATCAGGATCACATCCGGCTGGAGCCGTTCGCAAGATTCGATCGCCTCCCGCCCATCGCGCGCCTCGCCCACCAGCTCGAGCGTTGGCTCGTTCTTCAGGAATGCTATCAGCCCTTTGCGCACCATGGCGTGATCATCCACAATCATCACCCGGATCGGTTGAGCTGTGTTCATTTTGCCTCCTCTTTGCCAGCCTGTTCCCACAGGGTGGTTACCTGGGTGCCATGACCAGGTTGGCTCTGGATGGTCAGGATTGCACCAATTGCCTGGGCACGCTCTTGCATGATCCCCAACCCAAGCCGGTCATGTGAAATCTGGGCTGGATCAAAACCGCGGCCATCATCGCGGATCGAAAGCAGTACGGTCTGACCCGCCCTGACATCCTCAGGCTGCCTGGCCTTTTGGGAAGTTACGACCTGATCCTCACCGCTATAACAAAGCCGTACGGTCGCCTGACGGGCGCGGGCATGCTTGACCACATTGTTCAGCGCCTCCTGCGTAATGCGGTAGAAAGCGATATGCACATCTGGTGGTAATTTACCCTGCCCATCCACCTGTACGCTGACCGGAATACCTGTCCTGCCGCTGGCAGCTTCCCCCAGTTGACGCAACAGGTCCGCAAGAGAAGTTTCCAGCAGGGCCGCCGGGCGCAGCTCGAGAAGCAGCGTGCGCATCTCGGCCAGCGCCCCCCGGCTCAAGCCACGCAGCTCTTGCAATAGCCCGCGCCCTTCTTGATGATCTTTTTCCCAGGTAGTGGGTAGCGCTTCCGCCACCAGGCTGGCGGAGAACAGGGTCTGGGTAACCGCGTCATGCAATTCCCTGGCCAGGCGGCTGCGCTCTTCGAGGACAGCCAGTTCCTTCGATTGTTCGTAGAGCCGGGCATTCTCAATGGCAATAGCCGCCTGATTCGCAAAGGCTACCAGCAGGTCCAGATCAGCCTGTACAAATCTTTCTTTTCCTTCTTTCCGACCAATGACTAGCAGGGTACCCTTCACCTGATCTCTGACGATCATGGGAGCTGCTGCAGCGCTCAGGATGTGCTCTTCTATCACCCAAGAGCGAAGGCTTTGGACAACGCGATCATCCTTCTGAATATCATGTGAAATTGTGGCTTGGTTATGCAGGGTGACCCAGCCGGAAAGGCTGCCCTCCAGAGAGATGCGCTCTCCGACCACAGGAGGGGCAATGCCAGCCACGGCGACAACTTCGTCCACCCTACTATCCCAGTCAACCAAGTTAATGAAGCCTCCATCAGCCTGCATCAGGGTTGTAGCTTGCTGGACGATCAGGTTGAGCAGGCTTTTCAGTTCCAGCGTACTGGTCACGGCCTTTGCTGTCTCTTGCAGCGCGGTGAGCTGGGCAACCTGGTTTTGGGTGTTTTCATATAGCCCCGCTTTTTCTATGGCAGCTCCAACCTGGTGACCGATGGATTCCAACAACTGAATATCCTGTTCGGTGAATTCGCGATGTCCGCGAGTCAAAGCAAAAAGCGTGCCCCGCACCTGATCCCGCGATCTCAAGGGAACAACCGCCAGCGAATGGAATCCCTCCTCTCGCACCACTATCCGGGTAAGGCGTGGATCGGCAGAAACATCTTTCACAACTAGGGACTCGCCAGATTGGATCACGAGACCTGAGAAGCCCTCTCCCACTTGCAGCTCATCGACCTCGCGGATGAATTGCGAGCTGAAACCCTGGTGAGTGGCGATAGTTAATAATTGCGTCTTTTCATCCAGGAGATAGATGCCCCCGGCTTCGATCCTCGTGACCTCCAGTGTCTTACCCAGCGCATCCCTCAGAACCCCCTGCAAATCCTGGGGCAGGTTCAGGATTGCGGCAATTTCATTGAGGGCTACCAATTCCCTGGTGCGGTTAGCTACCTGGGTTTCCAGCTCGCGACTGCGCGCTTCCACACTCTTCAAGCGCAGCCGGACCCCCGCAGCAACAGTGCCTGCCAGCGCCACGCCCACCAACCCGAAAAACCACCAGGTCTGCCAAAAGGGTGGTGTGATGGTGATCTGCACCGCTGCGCCCTGCTCATTCCAAACCCCACTGTTGTTGGAGGCTTTGACACGGAAGGTGTAGGTTCCCGGCTTGAGGTCCGGGTAGTCGGCATGGCGGCGTGTGCCGGCTTCGATCCAGTCAGCGTCGAGCCCTTCCATCTTATAGGCGTACTGGTTTTTAGCCGGAGCAGTGTAGTCCAGGGCAGCGAAATCGAAGGATAGATAGTTTTCCCGGTAGGAGAGTTTGATCTGCTCATCAGGCAGCAGATCGGTGCGTAGCGGCTGGTTCTTCAGATTGAGTGCAGTGATCGCCACTACCGGCGGATTGGGGTTGTCCCGGATCTGGTCCGGGAAGAAGGTGTTGACGCCCTGGCTGCTGCCGAAGAACATCTCACCCTGCTGGTTCTGGAAGCACGCCGATCCTTCGGACTCTTCGCCGATCACCAGGCCATCGCGGGCATCGAAGTAGGAGAAACTCTCCGTGCGCGGGTCGAAGCGCGCCAGGCCGAGCTCGGTGCCCATCCACAAGAAGCCCTGGGCGTCGCCCTGAACACAACTCACGTACCTATCGGGGCCTGCATCCGGCACATAGCGGGTGAAGGTTTGTGTGTCCCTGTCGTAACGCACCAGCCCGCCCTCCACACTGCCCATCCACAGGATGCCCTGTGCGTCTTCGTAGAAGCTCATCACCGTGCCGGCCCCAGGGCTGCGGGGATCGGCGCGGTCTTGCGGAAAGTGGTGGACGGTCAATTCGGTTCCGCCCGCCGCGGCCGGATCCAGCCGGTAGAGGCCGAGATTGCCAAAACTGACCCACACCGCTCCGGCGCGATCGGGGTAGATGGCATAGACCCGATCCACGCCGAGCACCAGTTCCCGATCCAACGGCACACTGGCGAAGGTAGAGACGCCCGGCTCACGGCGGGAAATTCCTCCCCAGTAGCCGACCCACAGGGCTCCCCGCTGATCCTCAACAATAGCCGTCACCCGCAGCCCGCGAAACGCTTCTACGACTTGAAACGACTGCGTCTGGGCGTCGAAGCGATCCAGGCCGTTCAGCGTGCCCGCCCAAAGCGTTCCAGACCGATCTTCGTAGGTGACGTACACCGGCCCACGGCTTAGGCTGGTGGAGTCATCGGGGTTGTGCTGGTACACCGTGACGACGCCCGTCGCGCGGTCCAGGCGGTTGAGCTCGCCCCGGTATGTTGTGTTGGTGCCCATCCACAGGATACCCTGGCGATCCTGATAAACGGAGGACACCGCATTGGAACTCAGTCCCGGCGGATCGTGCGGGTCGAACACCGTCACTGACTGCGCGCCCCACCCCTGGCTGGGCTGGCTGGGGCTTTGCTGGTAATGGGTGAAGTTGCTGGCGGTTTCATTCAGTTTACTGATCCCGTTGACCGTGCCGAACCAGAGGACACCGGAACGATCCTCGTAGATGTCCCAGATCGTGTCGCTGCTCAGGCTGCGCGGGTCGTTCGGATCATAGTGATACTGGAAGAAACGGCCCGTCGCCCGGTCGAACAGGTTTAGACCGTAATCCGTACCGACCCACAAGCGGCCGTTGCTGTCTTCAAGGATGTCTCTTACGTAGTTGTTGCTCAGGCTGCCCGGGTCCTCCGGGTCGTGTTGAAAGCGGGTGATCTTGCCACTGGCGCGATCCAGCCGGTTAAGCCCGCCCGTCCAGGTGCCCACCCACAGAGCACCCTCGTGATCCTCAAATAGGCTAGTGACTCGATCCTCACTCAGGCTGGTGGAGTTGGCAGGATCATACCGGTACTTCTGCGGTTCCCCCTGGTCTGGCGAGTTGGCCGCGTAGTGCCACAGCCCATTTGCTGCTGTACCAAGCCAGACGCCTCCTTGCCGGTCGAGCAGGAAACTGAGCACTGATGTGTCCGGCAGGAATCGGGTGAAGGCGTCCGTCGCAGGATCGTAGCGGCTCAAGCCCTCGGTTGTGCCAACCCATAGGTTCCGCGCGGCATCCTCTGCGATCGCCCAGATCTGCCCCGGCGCCAGGCTTTGGGGGTTGGCGGCGTCGGGCACGTAATGGACGAACTCCCCGGTCTTGATATCCTTGCGTACCAGGTCGACGAGGGTACCGATCCACAGGTTGCCGCTACGATCCTCATGTAGGGCTCGCACGTAATTGGCGAACAGAACATCCCCGCTGGATCCCAGGACGAACACTCTAAAATCAAAGCCATCAAACCGATTGAGACCGTAGCGTGTCCCAAACCACATGAAGCCTTGCTGATCCTGGAGAATGGATGTGGTGAAGCTGTAGGACAGTCCCTCGGTGGTCGATAGCCGGTCGAAACGCAAATTTGGTTGCGCGGAGAGGCCCGGCAGCTGGTCATATTTTTGTATTTGGGTAATTGAAACCGGGTTTGGGGATTGCGCTGCAGAAACAGGGGAGCTTATGGCGGGCAAGATGCCAATGACCGCCAGGAAGATCAACCAGCAGGGGGTGAACCATTTAATAGTCAATAATCGCTCGCCGCATTATTATCTTAGCATATGGATATCGAAGATGCAACAAGGGGATGTGTATTAATTGAAGTTTCATTTGTAGAC
>Ga0209703_1000133_pt1 | contig 18341 bp, 9 predicted proteins | sample PPLLak12cMay2015_2_FD_187256 | JGI IMG/M metagenome (GOLD analysis project Ga0209703, IMG submission 187256) | Freshwater sediment microbial communities from Prairie Pothole Lake near Jamestown, North Dakota, USA - PPLs Lake P8 Core (1) Depth... | ecosystem: Environmental > Aquatic > Freshwater >...
GAAATCATCAGTTGGCCCGGATGGTTGCCATTCGCGGCGCTGTGTCCTCCGGCGACCCGTGGAATGTTACGGCGGGCGGTGTTGAAGCGACTTCCGACACCAGCGTTTCAATCCCAGGCGCGACGACAACTGTTGCTAACACGCTTGTTGTTGTAGCGACTGCGGGAAGTTTGCCGGATGCTTCCAGCACGACACAATTCTCGGCTTGGACAAACGCTAACCTGACCAGCCTGACCGAACGTACCGACAATGCTGTAAATGCAGGTAATGGCGGCTCGCTCGGCATTGCGACAGGTGTCAAGACGACTGCCGGGGCTTATGGCAACACGGCTGCGACCCGCGCCACTTCAGCAGTTAAAGGCATGATCAGTATTGCGATTAAGCCGTAACAAACATTAAGTGTTCATATTGCGGACGGCTGGCTGGAAAAGGCCAGCCGTCCTTTCGAAAACCTGTGGATCGACGGTGTCCTTATTACCGTTGAATGAGGTGAGTTATTTAAAATATCAGGCGACCATTGACCTGATTAGAAAGGTTCCCAAGCGGGGCGGCCACAACAGCCGCCCCGCCTCTTTTTTTTTACTGATCTGGTCAATCATTTCCCGCCCTGGCACATGGCCAATTGCCCGGCACATACCCGCGACTTGCTGACCCCGCCGCCCCCATATTTTCGTTACTACCTACTACTCAGGAGTTTATATTCGATACTATCGACCAGCGCCAACCAGGAAGCATCGATTATATTTTCCGAAACGCCGATTGTGCCCCAGTGCTCATTGGCATCACGCGACTTGATCACTACTCGCACCCGCGCCGCCGTCGCCGCCCTGGGGTTCACCACCCGCACCCGATAGTCCACCAACTGCACATCCTTAACTTCCGGATAGTGTGGTTCCAGCGCCTTGCGCAGCGCCGCATCCAGTGCATTGACCGGCCCGTCACCCTCAGCCACGCGATGCTCGACTTTGCCGTTAATGACTATCTTGACCGTTGCTTCGCTGATTGGTATTCCGCTATTGCTTTTGAGAATTACGGTTCGGTAATGGTCCAGCTCGAAAAAGCGGTGGTATCTTCCGGTGAACTGGCGCACAATCAGATCAAAACTGGCCTCGGCCGTTTCGAACTGGTAACCGGCGTTTTCCAGATCCTGGACCTTTTTGAGGATTTTGCGGACGAGTGTTTTGTCTTTGAGCAGGGCGAGTTTTTCATTTTTGGCCAACAGGTTCGAAGCGCCGGAAAGTTCACTAATAATTATCCGGCGGCTGTTGCCGACCATTTCCGGTTCGATGTGTTCGTAACATTTGGTGCTTTTGCGCACGGCATGGACGTGCATACCACCTTTATGCGCAAAACTGGAGGCGCCTACGTAAGGCTGGTTCAGGGGCAGATTCAGGTTTGCCTGCTCATAGACGTAGCGGGACGTTTCGGTGAGTTTATTCAGCCTGTTTTTACGCAGGCAGCGATAACCCATTTTCAGGATGAGGTTAGGAATGACCGCGCAAAGGTCGGCGTTGCCGCATCGTTCGCCGAAACCATTGATGGTGCCCTGTACCTGCACGGCGCCGCTACGGACCGCAGCCAGTGACCCGGCGACGGCCAGCCCGCAATCGTTGTGGGTATGGATTCCCAGCGGCACGTCAACCTGGCGGGTGAGTCGGCTCACGATCTGTTCGATTTGCGGGGCCAAAGTGCCGCCGTTGGTGTCGCAAAGTATCAACCGGGCGGCGCCTGCCCCGGCGGCAACCTGGAGGGTCTTTATCGCGTAGTCGGGGTTATCCCGATAGCCGTCGAAAAAGTGTTCGGCGTCGATAAATACTTCGCGTCCCCTGCGAACCAGGAACCGGACCGAGTTCTCGATCATTTTGAGATTGGTTTCCAGCGAAGTTCCCAGCACTTCGCGGACCTGCATATCCCAGGCTTTTGCCACCAGGGTCACTATCGGCGCCAGGCATTGCTGCAAAGCTCTAAGCCCCTGATCGTCGCCGGGAGCCAGTCCTTTTTTGTGGGTCATACCGAAGGCCACGATTTTGCTGTGCTTGAGTTTGTATTGCGGTTTGCGTATCTGTTTGAAGAATTGTTCGTCCTTGGCGTTGCTGAGCGGGTAACCGCCTTCGATATAGTCCACGCCCAAATCGTCCAGTTTGCCGGCGATCAGGAGTTTATCTTCCAGCGAGAATGCTACACCTTCGGCTTGGGCGCCGTCGCGCAGGGTAGTGTCGTAAATCTCAATCTTTTTAGTCATTGCTAACTCATTGAAAAAACGCAGGTTAAGACCAAATTTCTATACACCTGAGATATGGATGGTAACTATTTTGTGTTGTTTGTCAAGGGTTTTTGTTCTCGATTTGTCCACGCCGCTGTCACCGATCGATCTGGATGGCGAGGGCTGAAGTGATTGCGTCGTATGCCTTCGCGTCGTAAGGATGCGGACAAGGTCAGGGCAGTCTGACATTCGTGGCTCCGTCCTGTTAAAAAACATCTTCGACAACAGATCGTAAACGGGTATAATCAGCGGGAATTGGCGTTTTACGGCTGCATGCGTTGCCGGGCCAACGGGAAAATCAGGCCGCCACAAAGGTCCCAACAGTTACAAGTAAAGCTGGTCCGGAATACAAGACGTCAGAGGAGTATGCCCAGTGTGATATTAGGTATTACAGTATTAGCCATAGGTCTTACTATTGTTCAGGCAGAAGATACACCACTTATCCAGTGGAATGAAGGTGCGCAGAGTCAAGTTATGAATAGCAATGAATTAGCTAAACAACAGTTGCCCACGAATTTGAAGAAACATTTAGTTGCCATGTTAGGGTTCTCGCTATGTTTAACCGGAGGTACCGGGGCAGGCAGCACGAAGGGCATTATCGACATCGCGGAACAGAATTGCCCGGCAGGCGCCAGGCAACTGGTCGGCAAAACCGGCTACGATATGGTGCCTGAGACCGACGCCAAGTGTCAGTGGACCTTTAAGGACGGTGTGCTTACCGCGTCACCTTCGTGGGACAGCGTTATCACCAGGGAGTCGTACCGAGATTTCCGAATGCATCTGGAGTTTAACGTCAACCATGTGCCCGATGTAGATCCCGAGAGAGATGGAAATTCCGGAGTCTATATCCAGCAACGGTACGAGATCCAGATCCTCAATTCGTATGGCGTCTCCCAAGCCGACTACAAGCCCTCGTATTGCGGCAGCCTCTATAGAATGAAAAAACCCGATAAGCTGGTCAACAAGCCGGCCGGCCAGTGGCAAAGCTACGATATCGCTTTCCGGGCTGCGCGTTTTGACGGTGATAAAAAGGTCGAGAACGCTCGCATCACAGTCTATCAAAATCAGCAGTTGATTCATGACGATGTGTCAATTCCAAGCCAGACGGGTGCCGGCAGTAAGGAAGGCCCCGATCCTGGACCGATCAAACTGCAAGGTCACCAAAATCAGGTTCGCTTCCGCAACGTCTGGATCCAGGTGCTCGATCTCGACAAAATGGGTCATGTACCGCCGCCCAGCGCCGAGGAATCTACGATTATTGACGGGGAAACTGTTAAAAAGTGGTCTGCTCCGTACCGAAACTGGCATTACTATCCTGACCATGTGATCCCTGCAGAGCCGAATATCAAGGGGTTCGAAAAGGTTCACCTGACTGACGTCCCTACGGTCTTTCAACTGCCGGGTGACAAAAAATGGTATATGACTTTCATTGGTTTTGACGGCAAAGGATATCAATCGTTTGTTGCCGAAAGCGGTGATCTTGTTCATTGGACCAACATGCGTCTTGCTATGGGCTACGGGCCAAAAGATTCCTTCGATTACGGCGGTGTTGTGCTCGGGGCCTACCTGTACGAGGATTACGACATCAAGGCGCCACGGACTCTTAAAAAGAAGAATGGCAAATACTTTTCTCTTTATGGCGCCTACCCCCGCCAGGGCGGATACGAACTGCGCCCGGGATATGAAGGAGTGGCATCAAGCAAAGACGGCTTGACCTGGCAGCGGGCGAAAGATAAGCCCATTCTCTCAGTACATCAGCAGGACTGCGGCACGTGGGAAAAGGATTGCATCTACCAGCCCTGGCTGGTTGAACACGAGGGCAAGTACTATAATTTCTACAATGCGGCCAATGGGCACATCGAACAGATGGGACTGGCCCTTTCCAATGACCTCCTTGAGTGGAAACGGTACGAACACAACCCCGTGATACCCAATGGACCGAAAGGCAGTTATAATGAGGAGTTCTCTTCTGATGGAAAGGTATTCTGGGACGGGGATCACTGGGTCAATTTCTTCTTCGGTGTCGGCCACGGTGGCGCACACATTATGGTGGCCTTTTCACGTGATCTATACCACTGGACCGTTGACCCCGATCCGATCTACGAGACCGGCGGAAACCCGTCCGGTCTGGACAAGATATATGCCCATAAGATTTCTCTCGTCTGGAACCAGGCCAGCGAAACTTATTACATGTTCTACAATGCGGTTGGCAACAAGGGCAGAGGCATTGGCCTGATAACAAGTAAGCCGCTTGTTAACCAGTAACATCGAAATTGAAAACTTTATCAGAGAAAGTAAAGAGTCAATATGAAAAAACTTACAAGACGTCAATTTATTAAGACTGCCGCTGCGGCGATGCCCATTGCCATCGCGGGGCGCCAAACGATTGCAGCGGAAAAGTCCGCCAGGCGACCCAATATCGTGTTTGTTTTCGCGGATCAAATGCGCGCGCATGCCATGGGCTGCATGGGAAACAAGCAGGTCATCACCCCTCATCTTGATAAGCTCGCCAGCGAAGGCCTGTTGGTTACGAACGGGATTTCATGTCAACCTGTGTGTAGTCCGTACCGCGCTCAACTCATGACCGGGCGCTACAGCCATTCGACAGGCGTCATTCATAATGAAATTCGGCTGCCGGACAGTGAAGTCGTCATCTCTGAATTGATGAAGAAACAGGGCTACGCCACCGGCTACATCGGCAAATGGCATTTGGCCGGGTATCGCAGCAATCCTGTGGACGCAAAGAGCCGACGAGGCTGGGATTTCTGGGCGGTTCGCAATTGTTCGCACAAGCATTTAGAACCTGAATACTGGCTCAATGACTCCAGGGAACCGGTTCGCGTCCCCGGCTGGGAACCGGACGTGCAAACTGATCTTGCAATTGAGTTCATCAAGAAGAACAGGCAGGTTCCATTCTGCCTGTTCCTGTCATTCGGGCCTCCACACAACCCGTACAAGGCTCCCGAAAAATACGTTGAAATGTACAAGGACAAGAAGATGACGGCCAGACCGAACGTGCCTGGCGGTGAGACGGGGAGTCTGCGTCAGTATTATGCGATGACGACAAGCCTGGACGCCTGTATGGGGCGCATTAACGAGGCATTAAACAACGCGGGTATCTCAGAAGATACGATCGTCATATTCACGTCCGATCATGGCGACATGCTGGGATCGCAGGGACATCAACTCAAGCAGCGTCCCTGGGAAGAATCTATCAACATCCCGTTCATCATTCGCTATTCTCGCAAAATCAAAAAAGAGCAAAGGCGCGACTGGATTGTCTCGTCGGTGGACGTCATGCCGACCCTTCTTGGTCTTTGCGATATATCCATTCCCCCGCAGGTGCAGGGGTGGGATTATTCAGCAACGTTTCTTGGAAACTCCCAGGCCCAACGCGATGCGGCATTCCTTTTCAATGTACATCAAGGCGGCGGGCCACAAACCGACTGGAGGGGCATTCGCACCAGGGAATGGACCTATGCATATCACTTCTCAGGCGACTGGGTGATGTACGACCTGAAAAACGACCCCTATCAACTCAAGAACCTGATTGACGACCCAAAGTTCGCGGCAAAGAAAAAAGAGCTGCGAGAGCAATTAGAATCCATGCGAAAAGCTTTAGATGAATCGCTACCACTCAAAGGAAAAAACCCGGCGCCAATCCGACTGCCGGTTTGAATATGAGCTTGAACCAGCAGCGCAATCTCCTGCATGTGACGTCCTAAAGGCCGCGACTGAGGAGTAACGTTAGAACCATGATGAAGAGGTGAAACAAAGGTGCCAGGGATCTTACTGAAGGCTGAAAACGAAAATCTTTGACAGCAGTCTGTAAACGGGTATAATCAGCGGAAACCGGCGTTTTACAGATGGGCGCATTGCCCGGTCATGCGGATAAATCAGGCCCAAAGGGCCTAAACGGCTGCCTATTTAAGGAGAAAGTTATGCAGACAAAAACGATTACATGGGTTAGATGTCTCTTATGTACTGTATTAGGTGTTGTATTTTTGGGTACGCCGTCGCATGTGGCGGGAAAGGATGACGGCGGCTACTATACTGAACCCCAAATGTTTGATTCCCGACCTCCTGTTGATGGAGAGATGCACTTCGGTCATATTGGTGTGACTGGTTTACAGGTGCGTATTTATAAAGGTGTCACCATTAAGGTGGAAACAACAGAACCCAACACCCCGGCACACAATAAATTTAAGGTCGGAGAGATTATCACCGGGATAAATGGTATTTCATTAAAAGGCAGGAATGCCTTTGTAACACTGGGCAATGCGCTCACAAAAGCTGAAGCGACAGATGGCAAGATGATCTTTGATGTACAGTCTGAGGATGGTGCAACGTCAAAGAAGGTAGAGGTGGTTATCCCTGTTTTGGGCAGCTACAGCAAGACCTGGCCCCTCAACTGTGAGAAATCGAAGAAGATAATCGAACAGGCAGCCGAATTTTATGCTGATAAGGCAAAGTTCAATCAAGACGGTATAGGCGGAGCGATGGCCTGTCTGTTTCTGCTCTCAACTGGCGACGATAAGTATTTGCCTCGTGTTAAAGAGTACTTTGCCCCATTCGTAAGCAATCCAAACGGCATCGGAGATCACTCCTGGAACAATGGCTATAATGGTATAGCCTGTGCGGAGTACTATTTGCGGACAGGCGACTCATCTGTCATGCCGGTTTTGCAATATTTTTGTGATGATGCTAAAGAACGGCAAATGTTTGGTTGCAGTTGGACTCACTGGGGTAGGGGTATCAGCCCTGGTTATGTGGCTGGTGGTCTGATGAATCCGGCCGCCACCCAGATATTAACTTCTCTATTGCTGGCCAAAGAGTGTGGTGCTGTGGTTGATGAGCCAACCCTGCTTGGATCTTTACGCTTTTTCTATCGCTTTGCCGGGCATGGTACAGTGCCCTACGGTGATCATCGCGGTGAAGGCGGACTGGGCTCGAATGGCAAAGATGGTATGATTGCCGCTACCATGCAGATCGCCTCCGGCGCACAGGGAGATGTCTCGATTTATACCAAAGCAAAAAGATACCTGAGTATGTCAATGCTCACGAGTTATCCTGTAATGGTTCGCGGACATGGTGACGACGGACGTGGTGACGCTCTGTGGCGTGGTATCACTTCATCATATCTCATGGACGAGAAACCTGCCATGTATCGTGAGGCAATGGACCGTCTCACCTGGTGGCATGATCTCAGTCGTCGTCCAGGTGGTGGTATTGGCGTTGCTACCTGTCAGAGTTTTGATGATGTTGGTTCGGGTACGGGTGTGGCTTTGGCTTATACCGCACCCTTAAAAACACTGCGTATCACCGGGGCGCCACGCTCGAAGTACGCAAAAGACTTCAAACTTTCTGAACATCTATGGGGCAGGGCGGCAGACCTGGCGTTTCTTAACATCGGGGACAGCCCGGAATATAGAAAATATGGCAAGCCAGAGCCGACTCACATCCCTTTTTACAAACTTGGTGGCGCTTACCACAGACCATCTGATGACTTGAAGACGGTTCCAAAAGATGAAATGCTCAAAAATGTATTTCATAAACGCTATATGATTCGTGTACAAGCCGCCAAGGCGCTGCGTATTATCGGTGCGTTGGATGAATTGGAAAAGCTTATGACAAACAGGGACCCGCGTGTACGCCGTGCGGCCCTTGACGGCATAATAGACTACAACTATTGGTTTAGTATGGGTGGAGATGCCATTAAAACCGAAGCATATACCGAAAATATGCTTACTGCTATCAAGAAGATGTTATCCGATCCCACAGAGGCCCTGTATGTGGTTGACGGCGCATTGTTTGCCATGCACAATGCACCAGTCAAGGCCATTAGTGAAAACGTAAAATTGATAATGCCCTGGACAACGCACGAAGACTGGTGGCTGCGGGAATCCTCCTTTATGGCCCTTTCGGGACTTGAGAGGGATGATGCCGAGTATCTCAAAATATTACCAACGCTGGTGACTATGATGGTAAACGAGTATCACACTATGCCGCGAGACAGAATGACAGATCGTCTGCAAAACGTTCTTCGCAGAAAGAAACCCGACAGCGAGATTGGTAAATTGATTTTGGCCGGAATGCTAAGGGCCGCCGAAGAGAGTAAAATCATACCGGGCATACGTTCTGCCGAGGGGGCATACAATGCTATCGCGGCTGCAAATGTATGTCTGGTACAAGCACCGGAGACATCCGTACAAGTTGCCAAGATAATGCAGTCTCGCTTTGATGTATTGGGCACAGAGCAAATAATCCAACTGGCGGCTACCCCAAACTCAAATCGTGAAGGCAGACCCTATGGCCTCTACACAACTTTGGAAAAGTTGAGCCCGGATCAACGCACAGAACTGACAGACATTCTCTTCAACGGCTACCGGGGCGAATTAGTCAAACGCATGAAGGCAGAGGGAAGTGAAGACCAGGTTCTGATCGATACCATCATTGATCTTACAAAGCTCAAGAAACCGGTTGCAGGCTGGAATGCCATAGGCAGGCCGAAACCGGAGGATCGCCAATGGCGATATACCTCGTTTGATCCGCAGGAAAAAGATAAAATGCACCCGCGCGAGAAAAAACGTTTTCGTGATGTCACCCTTCCTGAAGGGCTGGAAAACTGGTATATGCCCGATTTTGATGATAGTAAATGGAAAAGTGGTAAAGCCCCGATAGGTAAAGGGCTATTTAAACAGGGCAATGCGACTTTCAAGAATAACTCCGAGTGGGGCGACGGTGAATTCATATTGATGAGAACCACCTTTGACCTTGATGCCCTCGATTACGACTCATATCGTATAAGCGTCTTGGCCAGCCAGGGCTTTCATATCTACTTAAATGGCCACAAAATACATACCTACGTATGGTGGAAGGATATGCCGCATTATCGGTTGATTATGCTCGGCCCCGGGGAGATCAGGCATCTGAAACAAGGCGCCAATGTCCTGGCCATGTATAGCAATATTGAGTATCCAAGAGACGTGGCTATGGGACAGGTAGATCTCTATCTGGAGGGCCTCAAAAAGAAAGACCTCGAATAGGTCAAGGACAATCTATTTATATACTGCCAAGACAGTCTTAGCTTTATTGTAGGGCGGGAATGCTCGAAAGGTTAGAGTTGGCAGTCAAGACGCTGTTGATGAATCCTAAGAATCGCGGTGTTCCCATACGCGGATAAGGTGTTTGGGAGGAATTGCCAGGCGGATCGGCCGTGTTTGCGCAGCCGTTTGGGCAATCAGGGAACGGTTTAAAAAGAATTTGGGTGCCCCGAATCGCCGTAATCGCTTGTTTCCCAAATACTTACTCCTCGTACCCCCCCTCCACACAACAAAAAAAAAACGCATTATGACGCTAATATCTATTGACGCGTTTGTCCGAATAATATACAATCGCAGGGAAGAGAATTTTTAGGCTAATCTGCTTTAGCAAAGGAGATTATTGGGCACTTTGACAGTTCATTTTACGTTCATTCTTTTAGTAAAAGAGTGATATGTTATGTGTAGAAAAAATGTTTTGACTATCGTAGTCATGGCGATGCTCGCTCTGACCGTCGGTCAGGTTCAAGCACAGACGCAACTGGAAGGTTACTGGCCGTTTGACGGCACGGCCTGGGTTGATTAGAATCGATTGAAGGGTTTGGTTTTTTGTGTGAGTCGAAGCTGTGTATTTATGAGTGGTGGTTCTGTGCTGGAATAACACGGAACCATAAAAATGGTTTTTCTTGTTTGACAAGGAGTGTGTACTATGAAAAAGATAATGTTATTATCTGTATTATTGTGTATGGGTCTTGCGACTGCTGCCAACGCGGACCTGATGGCTTTCTACCAATTTAATGGAGTGAACGATTGGAGTGATTCTATGGGCAATTGGCCCGACGCTGTTCCAAACAATGCTGAGCTTCCACCCTCAACAACTTCTGACAGTCCGCTTGTTGGTAGGGCACTTGATCTTTCGCAGGGGGGCCTGAACTGTGGAAATATTTATGGCGACGGCCTTGACATAAGCGTGGCATTCTGGATCAAAACGACTCCAAATACTGGCACGTACACTGGCCCTATAAGTAAAATTGAAAATAGCGCTTTACCCGATAAGTTTGGTTGGCACGTATTGACCCGTCCTGAGAGCGAAAATAACATCCTTATATTCCGTATGGGCGCCTGGCAGAGCTACGGCGGATGGGGCCAGGAGTTGACAACCACGCCAGATGCCTACAGTCAAGACCACTGGACACACTGGGTCTTTACCTATAACCACGCTACAGATACGGCCATTGCCTATCGCAATGGCGTGTTTGACGCTCAGATGACCGGCATTCAGAATCGCGGCGTTGCCGGCGCAGCCAACAAAACAGAAGATCTGACTATGGGGGTTGGGCACCCGGAAGGTGATGCGTACAAAGGGCTCCTGGATGAGGTAGCCTATTTCAACGAGGTTGTGTCTGCAGAAAATGCCATGAAATTCTTTCTTGGCGACTATTCTGCCTATGATGAGTCCCTCAAGCCGATTCCGCCAGACGGTGCGACCGTACCGGTCTCCACTGACCTGCTTCAATGGACGTTGCCCGAGCCGAACGACCCGGTAGGTGGCACCATGAGCTGTGATGTTTGGTTTAGCGACGATTATCCCAACTATGGCCAAGACCCGAACAATTCCGATTTCACCAACTATGCCACCAAGATAGTTAACAATCAGGCGGTTGAGTCTGTATCGGTACCGGTTGTGCTTGAGCCTTACCACACTTATTACTGGAGAATAGATATCTATGATGACAGTCTCCCCCAGCCCCCGGCCCAGCCCTTTATCGGCCCGGTCTTTATTTTCAACACTAATAATATGGCGCCGAAGGTTGACGCCGGCATTGCCGAACCTGTATGGCTGGATGAGGGTGGTACTGTTAATTTCGATCTTCTCGGTGAGTTGACCGAGGATGACGGGCTTCCCGTGGCTGCGACGCTTCTGTGGACGGTGGCCGATCCTAGCTTGACTATTATAACAGATCCCACTCAGCCGGGTATTACAGTCACATCTACGGGATCAGGCTTGTTTGAGCTAACGCTCACGGCCGATGACACCGATCTTACCGGTTCCGATACCGTCTCGGTACTCATTTATGCCGATTGGTGCGAAGCAATAAAGGCAATGGAAGGCTTAACGCCGCGTATCACCGATCATAATGGAGACTGTGTTACCGATGTCCTCGATGTTGCGATATTCGCACGCGAATGGCTGTTGCGTATCGACGAGTCGCTTTAGAAGTGAGCACTGTGATGTTTTTCTATTGTAGTGAGTAAGTAAAGTTTTGAATTAGACTACGGGAGACCTGGGTTCCGCCGGGCCTCTCGTTTTTTATGTCTTGCTGCGATCTGGGCTGCAAAAAACATCTTCGACAACAGATCGTAACCGGGTATAATCAACGAGAATTGGCCTCTTGTGGCTGGTTGTGTTGGCCGGCCATTCGGACAATTCAGGCTTGATGGCCCGAATAGTCGCGAAAATCAAATTTCTGGTAGCCAATAGACTTAACTCTGACTGGTAAAACATAAGGAGATTGACATGAAGACGAAGTGGTTCGCAACCGTACCCGCAGTAATAGCATTTGTGGTTTTTCTTAACATCTCCTATGCGTGGGCTGACAGTGTGCCCGACCTGACCAAAGGCGAAAACACAGGCGTTAACCGCGAGGCAACCTACAATCTTGGCCCAACAGGAATGCGAGGCTGGATTTATACGAAACCGGCGAGCTATCTGGACAGCGTACAGGGGCGGACGACAGCGGACAGCCGCCAGATTCTGGTCACGCATATCGGGGTCGAGTCGCCTGCCGACGGTGTGATGAAAATGAATGACGTTATACTGGGAGTGGACGGCAGGCTGTTTACCGACGATGCCCGCAAAAGTATCGGCAGGGCGATTACAGAAGCGGAGAGGACGAAAAACAACGGCATCTTGAAGCTGAAGATATGGCGTGATGGCAAGGAGATGGACGTTAGGCTCAAGTTGAATGTTATGGGCGCCTATAGTAAAACCGCTCCCTATAATTGTCCTAAATCGACACGAATACTGGCAGACGCCTGCAAAGTGCTTGAGAAAGAGACCTTGGATGACGATCAGTGGGGGGCCGTTAGCGGCCTGGCACTTATGGCCACCGGTAAACCTGAATACCTGCCAAAGGTGCAGGAATTTGCGCGGTCCATGGCGGAAAAGGAGCTGCGCCGTGAGGGTGGCGGTGCATGGGACTGTGGCTACAAGAACTTATTTCTCAGCGAGTATTATCTGCTCACCGGCGACAAAAAAGTCCTGCCAGGGATCAATACGCTTACCATCAAGCTTGCCAGGGGGCAGGGCATGTATGGCACTTTCGGACATGGCTTTTCAGATTTGACACCTGAGGGAAAACTCCATGGCTCGATTCCTCCTTACGGACCGGTGAATCAGGCCGGGTTGATCGCCAATCTTGCGATCATCATGGGCAAGAAATGCGGCGTGGACGACCCGGAAATCGACCCAGCCATCGACAGGGCGTCCAGGTTCTTCGGTTACTTTGTGAATAAGGGCGCGATACCTTACGGCGAACATCTGCCATGGCCCTATCACGAGAACAACGGCAAAAACGCTCTTACCGCCATTATGTTTGCGGTGCAGGACGACCGGGCCGAGGAGGCGAGGTTCTTCTCGAAAATGTCAACGGCGGCATACGCAAACCGGGAGTATGGTCATACAGGTCAGGGATTCAGCTACCTGTGGAGCGCGCTGGGCGCCAATGCCGGGGGCCCGCTGGCCGCCGCGGCATTTGTCAAGGAGGCGCAGTGGCATCTGGACTTGGTGCGACGCTGTGATGGCTCATTTACTTACGACGGCGGAGAACAGTACGGCCCAGGAGAGACTCACGATGACACCTATTATGGACGAAGTAGCTATGCGGGGCTTAGTCCAACCGCCACGTATGTCCTGACCTATTCGATGCCGCTGAAAAAACTCTACATCACTGGCAAGGGGGCCAAAAAAGAAAACTGGCTGAGCAAAAAAGATGTCGCCCAAGCCATCGCCTCCGGACGCTTTGATGTTGACTGTAAGAAAAAAACCGCCAATGAATTGGTGGCGGCGCTCGAAGACTGGTCGCCGATCGTTCGCGGCTGGGCGGCCGAGGAACTGGCCAGTCGTCCTGAAGCGAAGGCGATGACGCCGACGCTGATTGCCATGGCGCAAGGTAACAATCACAACCTGCGACAGGGGGCCTGTGAGACCCTCGGCTGCCTCAGGAGCGCAGAGGCCCTGCCCGTCTTCATCAAACTGCTCAGGCACGATGACCGCTGGCTGCGACTCAAAGCGGCCAATGCCCTCAAGAAAATGGGTGATGACGCCAGGCCGGTCCTTCCCGAGATGCTCAAGGCGATTGCCGACACTGCCGAGCCACTGCAGCCGATTGCATGGGATGACCCCATTCAGCTCGCCAATGGGGAATTGGCCGAAGCTCTGTTCGGCGGATTATTAAGAAATTCCATCAAGGACATCGACCCAAAGCTGCTGCACCCCGCCATCAGGGCCGTCGCCACAAACCCGGACGGCATGGCAAGGGCCAGGCTCAGGCACACGTTTGAAAATCTGCTGACCGCGGACGACATTCAGGCGCTGGCGCCGGACATATTCGCCGCCGTCAAAACGCCCAGCCCGGCTGATATGATGTTCGCAAATGAAATCCGCATGGGTGGATTCAAAGCCTTGGTGAAATATCACTTCAAGGAAGGCGTTGAAGCGGGCGTTGATTTCGCAAAAACCCAGGGCGGACACGGCAGCGAGAGCAGAACCGGAGAAATAATGAAGGGGATAATGAGCTACGGCACGGCAGCCAGTGAAGCGATCCCTCAACTCAGAGAATTGATCGTTCAGTTCAACACTCAATGCGAAAACGGCCAATTCCCCGCCGGCGAACTCAATGACAGGAGAGTCAACGCCGTCAAGGAAGCTATTACGAGCATCGAGACCGCGAAGGATCACCCCGAACTGCGGAGTATCGCTAAGTAGGAAACCCGACTTTTACAAATCATTAACGAAAGGACCAAAATGAAAAATCTAAAATCGCTCTACTATTTTCTCCTGCTCAGCTTTCTGACGGTCCTCGTCGCCCACCAGCCATTGCTGGCTGCCGATGATGAGCTGCGTATTTTCATCTTTGCCGGCCAGTCGAACATGGTTGGCTCGGATTCCGACGATTCCCTGGTGGACGATCATCCGCCATTCAAAGGCGCCGCGCAGGAACAGAAGGACATCAGATTCTCATATAACCTCGGACCGGATAAGAGTTCGAATGGCTGGGTTGCGATGCAGCCGGTGGACCATGTCTTCGGCCCTGAAATGACTTTCGCTCGCGAGTTGAAAAAACACGTGAAATACCCCATTGCTGTCATCAAGGACGCCTGGGGAGGAACTACGCTGATCAATGACTGGAATCCTGATGGACCGGACAACGGCAAAAAACTCTATTCGAGACTGATGAAACAAGTAGCCGACAGGCTCAGGGACCTGGACGCCCAGGGCATCAAGTACCGCATCGAAGCCATGATGTGGCATCAGGGCGAAAATGACATGTTCGACAAAGACGGCAAAGTCACTTACGAGAAAAACCTTCGCAACTTCATCGCCAATATCCGTAAGGATTTCAAGACGCCCAGGCTCAAATTCTTTATCGGCGAGATCAGCAACAAGGGCGTTTGGGGAATGGACAACCGCCAAAACGTAGCAAAAATATGTGTCCAGCAATTGGCCGTCGTCAAGGCCGATCCCGACGTCTATTTCGTCCCCACCTCTCACCTGGGTTTCAAAATCGGACAAGGCGCCGGCCTGCACTATCACTTTGGAACACTCGGCCAGCTCCAGCATGGCCACGCTTATCTGGAGCATTATCTCAAGGCCATCGGCCAGCCGCTCGAAACCAAAGACAGAAGGTTCGCCCTGGCTGATCTGCCCAAAGGCAAAAAAGTCAAGCTCTTCATCCTGGGCGGCCAGCGAAATATGGAAGGTGAAGAAGCTTACGTATCTCAAATCGCCGACTTCAGCGGATTCGAAACGCTCGACCAGGACCAGAAGGATGTTCTTTATCAGTACTCATTGGGAGGTGGCGTCAGCCAATCCCTTAATTGGGAACCGCTTGGACCAACTGGTTACTTGGGCAACTTTGGTCCCGAACTCAGTTTTGGCCGGGCCGTGAAGAAGACGCTCAAGAAAGACCAGGCCCTGGCGATTTACAAGTTCACACACAGCGGCGCCCAGTCCATTGACTGGCTGCCCGAGGGTACGGACATCCCGCATCGAGACCTCTACAAAAATTTCATAAATGGAATCAAAAAAGCCCAGCGAGATCTCGAGAACGCCGGCTGCGACAGTGAGCTTGTCGCGGTCTTTTGGCACTGTGGCGAAAACGATCGAGCCTTGCATCAACCTGCCAAAGAATACGCGACGAACCTGAAGAAACTGATCGATGGAACACGAAAAGACCTGTCCGCACCGAAACTGAAATGGTTCATCACCGAGCAACCGGTGATCCCTCCCGATTGGGCCGGAAACCAAAAATTCCTGCCTATCGAAAAAGACATCGAGGCATTAGCCCAGGCCGATGAAAATATCCGGTTCATCAAAACAAACCACCTGCCGCACCGCGTAGTGGTTTTCGGTACGCAAGGCATCCTGGCCCTCGGCGAGGAAATGGCAAAAGCCCTTGAAAACTAGATGCACCCCACGAGCATCCATTATTCTCGTTATTGTGAAGGAGCAAAGCGACTGCGGCAATCTCATAAGGGAACCTCTAAAAACAATTATTCCCCTGCCAGCCAGTTTGCCCCCAGCATTTCCAGATCGCCCATATCTATCACACCGCTATTGTCAAGGTCACAGTCCTGGTTCCAGTTGGCTGTTGGCGTATCATCGCTTAGCCACGCCGCTGACATAATCACAAAATCTACCAGGTCAACATCACACTGCCCGTCAAAGTCCCCCAGGTAAACCCAACCAAACTCGTATGCTCCCATATCCACCACCGCTACGCTATCACAATCCCCATCGACTACCCTGACATTACCATCCAGATCGCTCGCCTCCGTTACCACACTGTTATCACCAGCATCAATACACGGCGAACCAGCTTGAAGTCGCAAATTATCATCTTCAGTGCCGGGCGTATCATCAGCCCCATCCGCATCGACAAACAGCGGATCGCCATCGATATTACCGCCGCCGTCCGAGCCAAGCGAACTATCCCATTCCCCCCCGGGAAGACAGCCGGCAATATCGCAATAACTGATTACCGGGATACTACTGGAATCATTATTAAAAATCTCATCACCCTCGGAAGCTGCGGTATTGCCCCAGAGTATGCAGTTGGTTACTGTCGGGCTGCTCACCGCGTTAGCCATCCCGCCGCCTTTATCTGCCGAATTGTCGGTGAAGGTGCAGCCAGTAACTGTCGGGCTGCTGTTGCCGTTACACATCCCGCCGCCGTAGTAGTCAGCCGAGTTGCCGGTAAAGGTGCAGCCAGTCACTGTCGGGTTGCTGGAGTCTTCGTTAGACATCCCGCCGCCGATGAAAGCCGAGTTGCCGATGAAAGTGCAGTTAGTAACTGTCGGGCTGCTGGAGAAGTTATTAGACATCCCGCCGCCATCATTGCCGCTGAATGTGCAACCAGTCACTGTCGGGCTGCTGGAGAAGTCATTAGACATCCCGCCGCCATTATTGCCGTTGAATATGCAGCCAGTCACTGTCGGGTTGCTGCCGTCGTTATGCATCCCGCCGCCACTACCGCCGTCGTTGCCAACCGAGTTGCCGATGAAGGTGCAGTTGGTTACTGTCGGGCTGCTGGAGTATTCGTTAGACATCCCGCCGCCGACGCCGAATATGCCGTTAGCCGAGTTGCCGGTGAAGGTGCAGCCAGTTAATGTTGGGCTGCTGAAGTAGTTATACATCCCGCCGCCAACGCCGTCGAAAGTATCACACGAGTTGCCGCTGAAAATGCAGCCAGTCACCCTCGGGCTGCTCATCCAGTTAACCATCCCGCCACCGCCCCAGTTAGCCGAGTTGTTGCTGAACGTGCAGTCAGTCACTGTTGGGCTGCTGTTGTAATTAGATATACCGCCGCCGTGGCCAGCCGAGTTGCCGATAAAGGTGCAGCCAGTCACTGTCGGGCTGCTGGAGTTGTTATACATAATCCCGCCACCGATAGCCGAATTGCCGGTGAAGGTGCAGCCAGTTAATGTTGGGCTGCTGAAGTAGTTATACATCCCGCCGCCGCCGTAGTCGTGTGCTTCAGAACCGATAGCATTGCTGGCAGTAACGGTAAACCCGTCGAGTATGGCGGTTGTATCCAGATTTGTACCCTCTGGATGATAAAAGAGACGGTAGCAGTTGTCTGCCCGGCTGGGGTCATCGAGCAGGTCGTCCACGGGCGTGGCCGGGTTGTCATTACCCAGCAGATCGCCGCTGAGAATAGTAAGATATGCATCCGGGTCGCGATCTTCCCACGCCGGATTACCCGTGTTCGCAAATCCGCCATAGATTCCCACGCCGTTTATCATACGAAAATGCTTGCCTCGATCGCCTATCCCCAATCCATAATCATAGGTGGGCTTATACGTCCCCGCCGCCACCCAGATTTCATCCCCATCCCCGGCATCGTCCAGCCCGTCCTGAAGGTCGCCATACGCATTTGCCCAACTGCTTCCGTCGCCACCACCGCCGGCCTTCACATAGATAGTCTCGGCTAACGCCGAACTCGCTGCCATCCCCACTGCCAAAACCACCACCAAGCCCACTATCGATCTCGATCTTCCCATCCACATGACAACTACCTCCTGCTCCTCGCTCTGCTAACTATCCAATTTCCCTCATCCGGGCAACCGGCTTTGCCACATACATACCCACCATAATACCAAACCACACCCACCCACGTCAAGCAAATTATCCCCCAAATCCAACCCATTACCTATTTTTTTATCTTTCCCCCGCCCCACTTCCAACTCCGCCCCCCTCCCAACTCCGACCTCTGCCTTCTCAAATCTCAAATCTGACCTCTGCCTTCTGCCCCCCC